>ULXP01053331.1_pt1 | contig 43892 bp, 45 predicted proteins | sample 1961351 | NCBI WGS metagenome assembly ULXP01 (sample SAMEA4835840, study PRJEB28245) | human gut metagenome | biome: gut microbiome; material: fecal sample | place: Denmark | collected 2008 | reverse complement strand
GGGGTTCAGACTACTGACGGGGGTGTGCATTATTTAACGAAGGAGGGTGTTGAATGTTTGTCTGTTCTATAAATTAATGACCAACATCTATAAAAAAATGTTTCAACATTTATTTTAATGCAGTCAATATCTCAATGCACTTGTTTTTACAATCCTTATCTAATACTTTAACATAATTTTTGGCCATATTAAGCAGAAATTGATTCATTTCGTCATTTTTATCATATGTATTTAAAGTATTAACCATTTCACGCCAAAAAGGTAGTTGATAAACCATATCAGATATCGTCTTCACAACCGTCGGTAAATCAACATATCCTTCTTGGATATCATCTTGCTTATAAAACTCTATTTCCTCCTTAAATTGTTTAGGATTTTTCAATACATCCCAAAAAGAATTCGGTGAAATATTTCTATTTGCAACCAATTCAAAAATAAGTTTTCTGTTTATTTCTTTCTCATCTGAAAAATCCACAGCCAAGAGAGCATTATATATCATAATAAAAATTCTGAATTTACCATCACTTTCCATCTTAGCCATTCGAGCAACAGCATTAAGATCAAGAAGTAATTCATTTGCTATCTGTTCAAGATTTCTGGCTTTTATGAATCCTGTATGTGCTATTTCATTTCTTTTAACAGGAACATCAAATGCAAAGTATGGATAATAACGCATATAGCTTATCTCATTTTTATTGCTAAGTGCTTTTTCAGCCTTTTCTACCAATGAGCCTGCATTCTCTTTATCATCATATCTTATTGAACATATATCAAAGAAAAGTCCTTCAAGTTGAAGTAATCCCAACGCAACAAAAGATTGGTAATGCTTTTCTTCATACAAACGAGCAATATCCATAAATATTTCACGGCGTTTATGTAAATGATAGTTTTGATCAATAAACTCTTTTAGGTTTACTAACACCTTTTTTTGTTCAATTAGCTTCTTAATTTCAGAATAATATTTTTCCGGACTATCTCTATGCATTTTAAGAAATTTCTTTTCTAGTTCAGGACCCTCTAACAGATTTACACCTGGCAATTGTGATATTTTTACAACTGTAGAATAGTCAAAATCAGTATCATAATACTCTGATACCTGTGCGAATAAATAACGTCGGTTTTTGAACATATTTCCCCAATCATCACTGTTAATTTCTCTTTGCAAGGTATCGTAGTCTGTTTCTATCAAATATTCTTTAATATCCTTATTTAGAAACATGAAAACATCATTCTGTGCCCTCTTATTTAACTTTGCAAAATATTCTAATTTTCTACGCCTATATTCTGCTTCATTTGATTTGATCCCTTCTAACTTTACTCTCTCGGCTTTATATTTTTTCAATCTCTCATCGATTATTTTTAAATCATTAAGTACTTGACACATAAGATGTATAAAGTTCTTTTGTATCAATTGTTTTTTATCATCTGACATCTGATTCTCATCTATTCCCAACTGCTTAATAAGGTAATTGTTGATTGTAATCTCTGCATTCTCATTTCTTTTTGGAACAGATTGGAGTTTCCGCATAAATCCTTCATTTATTTCTATTCCGTTAATAGTATTTATTAGTGTGTATTTTTCTTCTTCCATTTTTTCACCTCAAATCATTACACATAGTGTATCGGCATCGTTTTTTCATAACACAACTTCAAATTCACCAATTTATATTACCATACTTGCTACATCTCCACCAGCCAAAAAGACACTCAAGCCGTATAGCCTGAGTGTCCTCAAAATTTCTTTCTTATTATATTATCATACCACCTTGAACATATTCTGTTTCAAAGGCTTATCATCCATATCCGAAATTCCCATCTCTTTTCTAGCATTTTCCAATCCTTGCATCTTCTGAAGTTCCTTTTCTGCATCCTCAAGTCCTACATGGGTATACACATTGAGCGTCACAGCTATATCCGAATGTCCCATCAAATATTGCAGTGTTTTAGGATTCATGCCGGACTTTGCCATATTGGAACAATATGTATGTCTGCAAACATGAGGGGTAATATTGGGCATCTGCACCTTATAGATTTCATTGTACCTGCCAACCATATGATTAAATCTGTGTTCCCAATGCATGGCTACAAGTGGCATTCCATCTTTGTCCAGAAAAAGAAATCCCGTATAACCATCTATCACTTTCTCAACCTTATAATCTGGTCTATCCTCAATAATTGCTCGAAACATTTCTGTCACTTCATTTGTCATTGGAATAACCCTTGTTCCGGCATTGGTTTTTGTTGGCTCAATTACATACTCTCTTTTGGAAGTAATCCGTTGCCGGAGTGAATTTGAGTTCATCTCCATATGTAGCTGACAGCACCTTTGCCTGTCCGACATCTGAGTAATCGTCCGGCTTTAATGAACCGGGTTCGGCACCAAAATCATTATTGTACTGATCTGGTGGAACATATCCACTACTGCCACTTATCTTATTTCTAAAGAACTTCAGTGCCGAAAACCATATTGTCTTAAGTTCTGCATCACTTAGTGGCGGGTCACACTTATCTGCCTGTTCCTTAAATACCTCAAGTGCTTTATCACATTCTCCATATCTCTTCAGAACCTTTCCTGCAAAACGGGATAAGGTCTTGTTACGACTTCCCTCTGTAATAGGACCACTCACCACTCCATCATCGAAATCTCCGTCATCCGGCTCTGGTTTTTCCGTTTCAATATCATCCATGATGCTCATCCATCCTTCATGCCAGACCATATCGTCTGCTGTTGCACCGAACAAGAATCTTGCAGCATCCAAAGCATTATCATCAAAGAACGGATATGCTTTCTGGATTGCTACCTTCATGGATGTGTACTGCTTTGCGTCCGTGCATTTCTCAATAGGAAAATATGCATGATATCTTGGTCGCTCTGACTTTCCATCCTTGGGGAGCATATGGTGTCTGCTTGGTGCAAGTACATAATCAATACTGCCGAACAGTTCCTCCATCTTCTCTTCCGTAATCCAATCATCTGGATTGTCACTGTGGTCATTGTCAATATCCATAGGAATTACTTCTGATTCAATAAAGTTATCATTGCTTCTGCGATTTCCTTTATATACTGCACACACATGATCCTGCTCGATGACGGATTCCATTGAAGCTGCATCAGCCACTACTACCTTGTTGGGATAAAGACAGTTTGCAGCATTTCCAACACAGGTTGCATAACATAATGTCATCTGCATTTAACCTTCCTCCTTGCATTCTTCATTAAAGTATTTAATTGTCATCTACTTACGCTCGGCATAAGCTATCTCGTTTAACATCCCGGCTGTCGGCTTTCCGAACACCCACAACTCCCTGCACTTTGACAGAATCGCAATATCCATAAACATTGCTAAATCCCGTTCTGTCTCTTCCTCCATAAACTGTGGAAGTAACAGATGCGGTGCTATCGGAATTGCACCTTCATCCACTGCATACCGGCTGTACTTTCTTGCCTTAATCACATTGCCTTCCACATCACCGCTATAAGCTGAACAGATATACACCATAGGTCTGTAACGTTTCTGTTCTTTATTCATATTGGAGATTGCCTGATATGGCACTGGATCTGGATAGCCTTCCGGGTTCTTATACATCACTCCCATAAGCATCTCTCCTTTGGTTAAATGGTAGGAATATCTTTCATTCCTTCACTATCCCTTGGACATGAAAACCATAAAATGGCGAGGATTTTTTAAATTTTTTTATCTGGCATGAGTTTCTTCCTTTTATATGTAAAAACCACGATGCAAATTCTTTAAATTTTCTCCCGCCCAAATCGGAATTCCGTGTCCAAGGGATAGTGAAGGACAAAGGAACTTACATAAATTCATAAAAAATGAAAAAAGTTCCCGCCAAAAGCTGAATTTTATGTCCAAGGGATAGTGAAGGACAGAGGAACTTAAACAAATTCATAAAAAATGAAAAAAGTTCCCGCCAAAAGTTAAATTTCATGTCCAAGGGATAGTGAAAGGACAAAAGGTCTTTCAGAAAGGTGGTGCAAACGATGGGAAATGTTACAGAACCAAAAAACACTACAGCAGGCAACATTGATGCAGAAATTGCAGATGTACTGATTGCCCTCAGTGTCATTACCCGACAGCTTGCAAAGAAAATCACAGGCAACCATATGTCAAAGGAGGAAACAGCCAATGAAGAAAAAAGAAATGGCGGAACTGTTTAAGACAATCGCAGACAGTTTCACCAAACTCAGTGAACTCTGCTCTTCCATTGAAGATGCAGAACAGCCTAAGCCTACAGGTAAAAAGGAAAAGCCTGCCAAAGCAGCAGAGACATCTAATGTAGAAGAACCTGCTACCGAAGAAAAATCGGAACCTATTACTTATACCAAGGAAGATGTCAGAACAAAGCTGGCACAGAAAGCAAAAGCCGATGGTGGCAAGTACAAAGGTGATGTAAAAGGCATCGTAGCAAAATTCTCTTCTGATGGTACTCTGACAGGTGTTCCGGCAGATAAGTATTCGGAACTCGTAGCAGAGTTGGAGGTGGTCGGCAATGCCTAAACACGCACTGCTCTCTGCCTCATCAAGCAAACAGTGGCTTAACTGTCCACCATCAGCCAGATTATCTGCTGATATCAAGGACAGAGCCAGCCCATATGCACAGCAGGGAACTGATGCACATGAACTTTGTGAATACAAGGTTCTTTCATCAATCGAAAAGTCCGGGCATGATCCGACAGAAAATCTTGAGTTCTATGATGCAGAAATGGAAAGCTGTACGGAAGAATATCGCAACTTTGTTATGGAATCATACGAAGATGCCAAGAAACTGTGCAGTGACCCTATCATCCTCGTAGAACAGAGACTGGATTTTTCCAAATGGGTGCCGGATGGCTTTGGAACAGGTGACTGCCTTATCGTAGCCGATGATGTACTTCATATCATTGATTTCAAGTACGGACTTGGTGTTCTGGTAGATGCAGAGCATAACCCACAGATGATGTGTTATGCACTGGGAGCCTTGGATACCTACGATGGCATTTATGACATTAAGACTGTGAAGATGACAATCTTTCAGCCACGCAGGGATAATATCTCAACCTGTGAAATGTCAAAAAGCGACCTGCTCTCCTGGGCAGACACAGTCCTTGCTCCTACTGCCAAGTTAGCTTATGAAGGCGGTGGCGAATTTAAAGCAGGTGATCACTGTACTTTCTGCAAGATTAAGGCTACCTGCAGGAAACGAGCAGAATATAACCTTGAACTTGCACAATATGATTTTGCGATGCCGGCCACTCTTGAGGATTCAGCGATTGCAGCTATTCTGCCAAAAGTCGATGACCTCGTTACCTGGGTGAATGACATCAAAGAATATGCACTTGGACAAGCCTTAAGTGGAACCAAGTATGATGGCTACAAAGTAGTCGAGGGTAAATCCAACCGCAGATACACGAATGCAGATGCCGTTGCAACTGCTGTAGTAAATGCCGGATATGACCCTTATGAGAAAAAACTTCTCGGTATCACAGCAATGACTTCTCTTCTTGGTAAGACGAAGTTCAATGAACTCCTTGGTGGTCTGATTGAAAAGCCACAAGGAAAAACAACACTTGTGCCTGAATCGGACAAGCGACAGGCACTTAACACAGCACAAGATGATTTCAATGAAAATTAGGAGGAAAATACTATGCCAAATTTAGTAAACAACAATAACAAATACGGAGCATTAAGAGTACCTACAAAGGTAATCACAGGACCTAGCACAAGATTTTCATATCTTAATGCATGGGAACCTAAGGCTATTGATGGTGGAAAGCCTAAGTATTCTGTTTCACTTATCATTCCAAAGGATGATACCGCTACCATTGAGAAGATCAAGGCAGCCATTCAGGCAGCATATGAGGAAGGTCAGTCAAAGCTTAAGGGCAATGGAAAATCTGTGCCTCAGCTTGCAGCCATTAAAAATCCGCTTCGTGATGGTGACATTGAGAGACCAGACGATGAAGCATACGCTAACAGCTATTTTGTGAATGCGAACTCCGCTTCTGCTCCTGGTATCGTTGATGCCAACAGACAGCCTATCATTGAGCGTTCTGAGATGTATTCCGGCATTTATGGTAGAGCGTCCATCAACTTCTACGCTTTCAATGTGAACGGTAATCGTGGTATTGCCTGCGGTCTTAACAACCTTCAGAAGTTAAGAGATGGCGAACCTCTCGGAGGTAAGGCAAGCGCTGAAGCTGACTTTGCTACCGATGATGATGACGATTTTCTTTCATAATCTGTAGCATCTGTAACTATTAATCAGACTGGCAGTGGTATAACTGCTGCCAGTCACATATATGAAATGAGGTAAAAACAATGACAAATATTGAACATATGATGCTTTCGATATGCTTTGGCATGAATGTCGGTTGGATGCTTGGCGGTATCATGATCATTATCACTGACACTATCAAAATGCTAAAGGAAAAGCACAAGATTAAGAAGGAACAGCAAATCAATGAAGATAAAGAAAGGACAGGTGACAATCTATGACAATGGAAATGGTAAATACATTCATCAACGCTGCAATCGAATTTACATTAGCATCCGTTGTGCTGATGCTCTGTGTATTTGCACTGGCAGCTACATGGAAGTGGCTTATCGGTTTGGGCGTTAAGTTCGTTCACTGGCTTTGCCCAGGGCTGACAAAGCACAAGAATAATGACTCTTCAAACAAAAGAGCGTAACAATCTAGGTGGTAGATATCTCATCTGCCACCTTTTTTATAAAGGAGACAAACTATGCAAATTCCAGAAGTTATTAAAAAATTATCTATCGACTTGGAAACTTTCTCCAGTGTACCAATCAAATGTGGTGTATACCACTATTCCGAATCTCCAGATGCCGAGGTGCTTCTGTTCGGATATTCCATTAATGATGAACCAGTCATTGTAGTAGATGTAGCAAACGGGGAGAAAATCCCCGATTATGTTCTCGCAGCACTTACCGATGATTCCGTAACAAAATGGGCATTCAATGCATCATTCGAGCGTATCTTCCTCTCCTACTGGCTTAAGCGTAACTATCCAGAATACTTTAAAAGCTACAGTGTCCCGGAAGATTCCGTCAGTAACTACCTTGACCCTTCATCATGGAAATGTAGCATGATATGGTCGGCATACATGGGACTTCCGCTTTCACTTGAAGGTGTCGGTGCTGTGCTTGGTCTTGAACAGCAGAAATTAAAAGAAGGCAAGGATCTCATCAAATACTTTTGTGTTCCATGCAAGCCTACCAAGTCTAACGGTGGCAGAACCCGTAATATGCCATCAGATGCTCCAGACAAATGGGAACTGTTCAAGAAATATAATAAAAGAGATGTAGAGGTCGAAATGTCTATTCAGCAGAAACTCTCCCATTTTCCGGTGCCGGATAGTGTGTGGGACGAATACCATATAGACCAGGAAATCAACGATCGTGGAATTCTGCTTGATATGAAAGTTGTAACTAATGCAATTAAGTTTGATGCCTTCAGCAAGGCAAGGCTTATGGGAACATTAAAAGGTAAGACCGATCTTGAGAACCCAAACTCCGTGGCACAGATGAAGGACTGGTTACTGTCAAAAGGCATCGCAGCTGACTCTCTTGATAAAAAATCCGTGCTTGAACTGCTTAAGACCGTCCCATCTGATGTGTCAGACGTTCTGAAACTCCGCCAGTAGCTTGCCAAATCTTCCGTTAAAAAATATCAGGCAATGCAGAACTCTGTATGCCATGATAACCGGGTAAGAGGTATGTTCCAGTTTTATGGTGCAGGACGCTCAGGGAGGTGGGCTGGTCGAGTCGTTCAATTCCAAAATTTAAGGGCACCGCACATGACAGACCTATCCGAAGCTCGAGAGATTGTAAAATCTGGTGATTATGAATTTATGAATATCCTCTATGACGATGTACCGGATGCCCTCTCACAGCTCATCCGTACTGCCTTTATCCCAAAGCCGGGATATAAATTCTGTGTTGCTGACTTTTCTGCCATTGAAGCCCGTGTTATCGCATTCTTGGCAAAAGAGAACTGGCGTATGAAAGTATTTAAGGATAATGGTGATATCTATTGTGCTTCAGCATCAGCTATGTTCCATGTCCCAGTCGAAAAGCATGGTGTCAACGGACACCTCAGACAGAAAGGTAAAATCGCAGAACTTGCACTTGGCTATGGTGGTTCTGTTGGTGCTTTAACTGCTATGGGAGCGTTGGATATGGGACTTACCGAAGATGAGTTACAGCCACTGGTTGATTCATGGAGAGCCTCTAATCCCAACATCGTACAGTTCTGGTGGGATGTTGACCGTTGTGTCAAAACAGCCATCAAGCTGCGAACTGCAACAGAAACACACGGAATCAGATTTATATATCAGAGTGGTATGTTATTTATTGCTCTTCCATCCGGCAGACGCTTATGCTATGTCAAACCTAAGATTGGAGAAAACAGGTTCTGAGGAGAATCCGTTACTTATGAAGGTGTCGGTACTAATAAGAGGTGGGAACGCATCGAATCTTATGGTCCCAAATTTGTCGAAAATATCGTACAGGCCATCAGCCGGGATATTCTCTGTTATGCCATGTGTACACTCTCCCACTGCTTTATCGTAGGTCATGTCCACGATGAACTGATCATTGAAACACCTATGGACGCTGACCTTGCTGCTATCTGTGAACAGATGAGAAGAACACCTGCATGGATTGAAGGACTGCTCTTAAGGGCAGACGGATACGAAACCACATTTTACAAAAAGGACTAATATAAAAGTAACCGTTAGCGTTACCGTCAGAAATTTGACAAAAAATAACCCCCGATGGTTCGTGCTACCATCGAGGCATTTTACATTATCTGTTGTTGTCCAGTTTATCTGCAAGTTCTGACATCACATCATCCTTGCGACCTCTGAGTGTTCTTCTGGAAATCCCCAGTTCGTCTGCAACAGACTGCTGTGATTCCTTATTCGCTACCATCTTTACCATACGAATCTTCTCATCTGTAAGTTCGTTTAATGCCTCATGTAAAGCATCCACAACAATCGTATATGCCACAAATTCTGAGATATCATTCTCATCTTCTGGATCATATCCTGTTTCAAGGAGAGCCTCATAAGATGTTTCCGATTTAATCTGTGCATCTCTGTCACGCTCATCCTTCCTTGCCCAGTTGTTGAAGGTTCTGTTCATGAGATCCGCCTCTTCTTTTGATGATGCACCGAAAATCGCATAATAACGTTTCTTCCTACCTGGTAAGGCTATATGAGCAACAGGAACATCATGTTCCTTATAGTACTTGACCGTAGCCTCGTCACCATCCTCGATTGGTACGAAATACGGAAAATCGTATCTTGCTACTCCATCAACAGTTACATTACTTGTCTTATTCTTTGCCATAATTTGTCCCTTTCCGCCTTTGCGTTTCCGCACTGGGCGAGGACAAATCGTCTGATGGCACGACAACAAGACGAGACACCATAGAATTTTAGAAGTACCCTTTCGGTAAATCTAAATTCTATGTATCCTCGCCCAATGTCGGCCGCCATTTGGCTTAAAATATTTTTTTGAACACTCTTGGGTGTTCAGATGGCATCACAGATTACTGTGAAACCATCTCAAAATCCAAAGTGTTAGCTGCTTGTATTTGTATATTCTCCGTTGACTTTTCAACTTCGCATGAAATTGCACACAGTCAAATGGAGAATAATATAAAAAAGACTTTTTGTGGTTCATGGCTCATATTAGCCATAAATGTTTCATAGTCAGTGGCATATATTGATTCATAAATCTTGCTTCCTTTTTACAATTTCATTATAAAATCTAGCTTCCTATCTGTAATTGCTCCTGACTTACACAGACTTACACAACACTTACATAAAAAAGAGCATAAAAAAAGAGGCTATTGCCTCATGACAATAGCCTCAGTTATTTTGATCCTATACAAACATTTCTGGCATATTATAAAGCACCTTTTCTACTTCTTGTCGAACAGATTCTCTGTCACAGTTCAGAAGTGTTCTTCTAATACGCATCACGTTATTTGCATCAATTTCAATATATATTTCTTTATTCTGTTTTATAAATCTTGATGTTTCTCTGGTAAAACCACATTTCTGTAATAATATACTAATCTGATTTGTTGTACCATACTCAACATATTGATACCAATCATTGCCGAGTTCTTCAACATTTTCTCTCTGCTTACAAGCATTAGAAAATTTCAGGAAGTAATTTGATATTCTAAATGTCACTATATTCTCTATAACATCAAGCACCTCTGCCATAACTGCATTCCTATGCTCTTTTAAATCATTATAAGCAACATATGAATATCCATCTTTATCTTTGACCGTAGAACCAGGTGTATTCCTCTTATACTCTAATGCTCTCTCGATAATATAATTCAACCCATAACCATTTATCCATTGGAGAAGAATTACAGCATACCATCTCAACATACCATGGGAACCTGTATTTTTATTTCGATGTCCAAGCGTTCCTGGTTCATACTGTTCCCACTTATATATTCTACAAAGCTGCTCTAAAAACTGTACAAGGTTCGTATAATCTGTTGATGTATCTCCCGTCAAAGTTGGATAAGAAAGGTTCTGGCTTACAGCACTTTGTAAATTACGAGCTTGATCTACTGATACATTTATATCATCATCAAGTGTGCTTTCTTCCCTCTGGAAGTTTCTCTTTATCTGTGCAACAGCCGCTGGATTCAGAAATTCTGAGAACTCTTTCACAACTCGAGAGTCCCTATCTTTCATAATATCGTTTAACAATAAAATAGAAAACTTTCTCATTAGTGCATAGCTATCATTTGTCTGACTCTTTGGATGTTTTGGTATTTCAACCTGACCCTTCAGAAGACTTTGAATAACTTCTCTCTTCTGCGGCTTTGTCAATCCAGAATCAATAGAAAGTTTCTGCTCGGGTGGATCTTTTTTTAATAAATCTACAAATTTTTCTTCCTTTACCTTTTCGCTACAGATAAGAAAAACATTTCCGTATAGGTTGAACTCTATTCTTCCAACTCGTCCTACAAGATTCTTAAAATCAATAGCATCCATTCCAGCCCTTCCAATTTTATAATTCGTAACAAATAAATTATCTGCCGGAAGATTAACGCCTTCTACCAGTGTACTGGTACAGAAAAGTGTTTTTATAAGTCCCTTTCTGAATAGTTCTTCGATACGCAGTCGAATTGTTGTAGGCAGATATCCAATATGATATGCTACCCCCTTTTTTATAATATCTGCAAGATAATACTCTGAATGGACTTCCTGTTGGATTTCCTTTGATATCTTATCTAAATCATCATTATCGCATTCTTGCAACGAATCTGCATATTCAAGTGCCATTGCAACAGCTTGTCCTATAGCACTACAGAAAACAATATTCTGCGAATTGGATCCTACCTTATTCAAAAGTGAAGTAAAATTCTCATTTTCTCTTAGCCCTCTGATAAAAGTAGTCTCTTTCTTCTGCGGATTAAACATACGTATTTCATGCGTATTATAATTCACAATATACTTCATTTGACTTACGGGAGAATATGTCGATGCAATTCCCATTGCGGATACACGTTCTTCATCACTTATTAATCGCAGATATACCTCTGGATTTGGAATGTTAGGTGACGCAAATATAATATGAGGTTTGCATTCTCTTGCTGACAACATCTCAATAATTTTATAATAAAATGAACTTCTATCATCCATAGAAGATATTTTATGTGCTTCGTCAATAAACAAGTAAGCAATAGTCTTGGTAGGATTATCAATCAGATAATACAGGAATCGTTCTGGTGTCATAACAAATATGAAGTTATGTGCCTGCTTTAAAGCAATATCTCCCCCTGCTGTCACAACCCTGTAATTATACACTTCCAACATTTCCCTTAAATCATCTTTTATTATTTTGTCGCTGACTTCGTTTATCAAAGCTTTTGTTGGAACTATAATGGCATAATTCTCTCTTTTCTTTTCAAGAATCTGTTGTTTTATGAACATTCGCATAATAAAGGACTTTCCCATAGAGGTTGGACCTGAATAACTGAAATACTGATCCGATAAATGCTCATAAACTTTAGCTTGTGAACGAAAGAACTGTTTATCTCCATCAGCCGGGATGCGCATTTTATCCATATCATACTGCTGACACAATCTATCCATGAACGATTTCTTCGTCACCATCTCCTTGTTTTTTGCCAAGCTGAGTCCTCTGTAATTACCTATATTGGATAACACTCCAGATAAATAGTATGATATCCTCGCATCTTCTGGATGCATTTCCTGCAGCAATGCAACCATCTCCTGTGCCATTATCTTATGTGCATCGCTTTTTGTTGGATGCGTAGAATTTGATAATAAATCTGCAAATCTAAGAGCATCATCAATATCAACAGGCATTTCTATAACATTATTATTACCTTGGTCGGCAAATACCCTAGCCCCATAATTATACAAAATGTTTTCATAGACTTCTTTTAAATACGTATTATTCTCTAAGTCATCATATATCGCTTGTCCAAGTGTATTGTTATATTGTTCCATTACCTACACCTCCACTCAGCAAGTTCTGCATTATTTCATCTTTGTCATTATCAGCATCATCAAACGGCATAAAATAAAAATAGAAAGAATGATTGGCTATATTGCTATTGCTTACAATGGCAGTGTTTGCCAATTGCGTACTAATGTATGGTGCTATATCCTCTACATCTTGTTTCATTTTCTCCATTGCTTTGGTTCTGTAGGTATCATTATCATATTGTGAAGGATCTATTCCCAATGAGTACCCTATAAAAATTCCAAACGAAATATCAGGTCTTCCAGATGATGCCCTTGAAGGTATCAATATGCTTTTTAAATATGTAGTAGTATCAGCGTCAAAACTACTTGATAACACCGCTCGATCCACCATTTTCCTCTCATTTCTTGAAACACATACTATATCATCCAGCCGCTGTATTACAGAGTCAACAGCATTTTTAATATTCCCTGTTATGTCTGATGCTGCAAGAACAAGCTGATACTTGTCACATCCCCCATCATTCAACTTCAATAAATGTACTCCATCTGTTCTACTTTCTGGAGTTCCAGCAACGATTTCCGCCTTTGTAAATATCTTAGGTGCTCCTAATACATCTTCAAGAAAAGCATATACCATAACCTCTCCTAAATCATTACCTGTCCCCTTCTCACCGGGCGTTCCATGCTGATTCATTGCACGAATAGCTCGCAAGCAGGCAGAATGTTCTTTATGTCTATCACGCAAATTCTGCATTTCTGTTCTTGAAAGTACATAATAACCGATATTATCAATAAGGAAATCATCGAGACAATCATATGAAAATTCATTATTTTCGATATCAAGATAGAACAGTCTGACTTGACTGTAGTTTGGATTATTAAGCTGCCCTGCTCCTTCGCTTTCAATAAATATCTGGTCAAAATCGTCCCTATTCAAAGTAGACTGAAGTTGTTGTGTTCTGATAACGGGTGCAGTAACAATATGAATTGAATGTCTTTGGGATTCAAACGCATCTACATAATCTTTCGTTATAAAATCTGTTTTTCCATTCCCGTTTCTATTTTTAACTTCTGCACAAGTATATATTAGAAAACTAGCTAAAAACTCTGCTGCATCAACATCCACCATACTTAATAGTTCTGATTTACTATATTTTCCAATATGCGTACTTATGCCTATGCTATCTCTGCTGAGAATATCCTTAAGTGCAAGAACTATAACTGGTATTCTGTCCTCTAATATAAATTTAGACAGAAGATCTCCGTTTAATCTACTAACCACATCCTCAAATACCACATTTTTTGCTCCGTTAATAGCTTCATCTGGTACATTTGTTTGACTATCACGAAGTCTTGAGATTTTTGTATGATCACCAATAATGCTATCTCCGCCGACTGCCATAATCAGTTCAGAACATACATCCTGCTGCTGGACTCCCGCCTGTGTACTTGTCATCAACGTCTTCAATAAAGAACCAAAGCATACCATAGTTCTGCACCTCCTTACCTTAATCTCGTGCTTTCATAACGTCTAATTATTATTGTACCATTTTATTTATAAAGATGAAACTCATTCTTTGTTAAGCCAGTATCTAATGCTCGGTACAAATATCTAGCAGCAATTGATGAATAGGGACTCCATTTTTTACATTTTTTCATAACGAAATCCTTTGAGGTATCATCAGTCTTATACAGCCATTTATACGATTGCAAAAAAGCAACATCCTCAACAGGTAAAACATTCTGTCTATTCAAAACAAAAATGAGATACATTTTTGCTGTCCATAAACCTATGCCACGTAATGAAGTCAGTTTTTTTATAACTTCATCATCGGATAAAATCTGTAAATCAGATAATACTAAATTTCCATTCAGAACAGCCTCTGTAACTCCCTTAATATAAGAAACTTTGGAATTTGCTGTCCCTATGCTTTTAATTTGTTTATCTGTAAGTCCAGCTATTTTTTCCGGGCAAATATTATTATCACATAAACCTTGAAGTCTACTATAAATCACAGCACCAGCTTTAATTGATAGCATCTGCTCTATTATTTCATGTATAAGGAACGCATATCCATCATCATATAGTTGATAGGATATTTCCCCAATTGTATCAATAACTTTAGACAGACGTTTGTCTTTAGTGCAAAGATATTTAACGGCAGGATTATCTTTATTGAGTATTATTTCATCATGATCATGCATTCTATCTCCTCAAAAACAAACGAGCCAGATAAAACCCAGCCCGCCTATTAAAAATCAATGCTATTATTTTAGTTTTCTCCACACACCTTATTCCAAGCTATCTTATGTTCAAAGTTAATCTCTGTATTATCTGAGAGATTCTTAACATATCTTTCAACAAATAAATCTGTGTTATCCAAAAGTCGCAAATAATATTTAATAGTTGGGAACACCCCGTTAACAATAATCTGGCAACCATGTTCCTCTCTTATTTTGCACACCATCTCATCTATTGCAACTCTGTCATCTTCACTAGGTGCCACCGTCCTTAAAATGTAATATCTCTGCACAGGCTTTTCACTAATCTTTTTATATGCATCCTCTATCATGATTGGATTAACAGGAATATCAAATTTTACTTCAATTACTTCATATATAGAATTATCCTCATCATTACGAACAACAATATCTCCTGTTTCTCCGCTACTTCTATCGCAACTATTATGAGATGCCAACTTATCCAATGACTTTCCATCGAATCTCTTTAATTCCTCTGTTATACACTGATATACGCTATACAACGCAACAACTGGCAAAATTGCTGCTCCTCTACTTTTATACGGAAAATAGAAATGAGCATGCAAAGCGTCCATAATTTCGTGAATTGTCATTTTTGTTTCTTTTTCTATCGGATTCACAAGTATTACAGTTTTATCCTTTTTACATTTTATACTATATGCCATAATAGTAATTACATACTTTCTTGGATCAGCACCATTTTCTTCAACATCATGTAGAATATTCAAAAATGATGACTTAACATCCTTATTCTGAATTTTTCCTGGGAAATCCAATCCGTAAGGTATATTTTGCTCTAAACTTCTTGTGAGCCAACCTGACTCTTTCATGGCACCAAGAAATCTCTTTTGTTTCATAAAAGGTGTAACATATTTTGTATCAAAGCTTCTACCACTGTAACCATTCTCCATATTAGCCTGATGACGTCTTACATCCTGTTCTGGATGTAAACACTTATAAACCAAGCTTGTAAGTAATACTGTAAACACTCCTTTAAATGTTTCTTCTTTATCCACTATAGTCTTAACCATTTTAATCTGATTTGCATTAAGACCTATTTCTTCTAGTGCTACGACTTTCTCTGCTTCTGCATATGCATCCTCTAAAAATTTATTTTCTTTATCCATATTATCTTCTCCTGAAAAAAATTGATGTACTACCTCATCTGCGACTGCACTTACCATGTTAACGCATATAGAATTTCCTATTCTTGCATATAAGCTTGCCGTTCTCCCAACTTTCTTATAATCTTCTGGAAACCCCATAAATCTAAAACACTCATTCATTGTAAGTTTTCTTACTATATCACCATCTTTAATGAAATATCTTCCACTTGATTCTTGCGATGCGAGTGTAGGGTGAACTCCTTCTGTTGAATATATCCTATTAGGCTGTTTATGTACCCTTGAAAGATGTTCTGTTCCCGGGCGAACTCCTACAGTTCTTATTTTTTTATTTCTATAACCACAAAACACAAGTCCAGATTTTGGTTGTTTCTTTATCAGTTCTGGTTCAAGAATTGTATAACTGCCTTTTGGAAGGATTTCAAAATCACCCTCTTTATCCAAAAATGGTTTCATTGTCTCAATTCGAGTCTGTTTCAATCTTTCATAATTAAATGCAATACCATTTCTATTACCAACAATTACAATTCTCTCTCTATTCTGCGGAACACCAAAATTTCTTGCATTTAGGACTTTATATACAACTGTGTATCCCAATTCAGATAACGCTGAAAGCATTACTGTTAATGTTCTTCCTGAATCATGTTTTTCCAAATTAGAAACATTTTCCAATACAAAAGCCGATGGTTTTTTTTCTTCAAGTATTCTGCAAATATCAAAAAACAATGTACCTCGTGTTTCATCATAAAAGCCTTTTTGCTTTCCACAAATTGAGAACGCTTGGCACGGAAATCCCGCACAAAGAATATCAAAATCTGGTATCGTTTTAGGATCCAATTTTGTTATATCACACTTTGGATTATCTCCAAAATTCAATTCATACATTTCACAAGCATGTTCATCGATTTCTGAGCTAAAAACACACTCACAACCAGCACGTTCAAACCCAAGTCTGAATCCACCAATACCAGCAAATAAGTCAATAAATTTAAGTTTTCTATCTGTCATTTTATTGTTACCTGCATATACATCAACCATTGCAAACAAATTTTTTATCCACATTCATAAAGTCGTTGATAATATGCACTCCTTCATTTTTTATGTTATTTTCAATGTATTTCAACAACGGAGTATCATCTAAAAAATAATACATCTGTGGAATTATAAATCTATCCAAGTCCTTTCTTAATGCACTAAGTGGTATCTCTGTAGTTTGTTGAAAATCTTGAATCTCCATTACATAATTATGTTCTTTCATATATCTATGAACTCTTTTACACACTTCTGAATCATTATGATATATATCCAAAAAATCTTCAATTTTTCTTTTATTCCCTAAAACCATTTTCCCTGTAATTACTTGAGCCGGACTACTTACATACAAATATGCAAGTATAGGCTCATTAGGAAACACTTTTCTATGTTCATATATTTTTTCGCCTGATAATACCCTTTTGTAAACATCAGCTTTAAAACTTAACAGCATTGTTCTCATAATTTGTATTCTAACTCCCAACATATATGTATTATTAATTTTTCACGCCTATAATGCTTACAAATAAGATATGATATTTTATAATCTAATTTCTAAAAAGATTCCCCCAAAAGTCATCCTCTTATAATTTTTTGCAGTTCGCAAATTATTAATTGCCACAAAGTTTCAGTCCATACAACTAATCCTCTGTACCTCTGAATTCAAAATACTTCTTAACGGATGCTCTCAGAGAATTCATTCCAATATAGATATCAGCATTTTCTTCAAACTTTAATCCACACTGCGGTTGTTTTCTTTGACGCTGCTCATCACGAGAATATTTTAATCTATTCAGCAAACCACTTCCGCCATCTTTTCTATACTCGTCATCTAAATCAATGAATAATTTCTCTTCGATTCGCATACAACGGGCTGTATATGTCCTGGCAGTATGATAATTCATATGTTTTTCAAGCCATGTTCTGAATTTTGCTTCATTCATAACACTATCTCCAATGCGTAAAAAATACTATTTCAGTATATCATAAAAGTGTGCACAAATCCATTAGAATTTTTTCGCATTTTTAATTTGATATCAAAAAACTCTACTTTTTACTCCACAATCACTTCATCTGCGCTGTTAACTAAAAACTCTACTCCAATGCATTCAACCCTTATAGATCTACTCAACTTACATTTGCACTTATATGCAATGTACTTTTACTTTTTAACAGTTATTGATAATTATACTCCCTTTCCATTTGAGTCTTTCCATCTCCTGCATACCCTTACTTTAAATCCCAAATGCTTTACCTTTTCAACATTTTGTATATTATTTTTCCAATCAAATTGATTAAAATACCATCTCACCTTCTTAACATCTACGTATCTGCTCAATTCTTCCAAATAAATCATATCAACATCCGAGAATGAAAAACCATATGAATATATTTTTTTAATGCCTGATAACTTACAAAAAAAATTTATATTATCTACTACTGCTTGATTAGTGTTTTTTCTTAACTCTCTCTTCAATGAATTATAAGCATCTGTAACACCAATATAATGTTCAAACTCATTAAATTCAGTATCATCCCCATGTCCAAAATAAATGTTGGTGTTTCTATCACACGCATTCCCATGAATATGGCATATATTATTACTTGAAATTTTATACAGTTTTTCCAATGTTAATGTATAATTAAATGAAAGGAACAAACTTTTCCTAAATGAAGGCTTTTTACTTAATTTTTTTACCTTTTGAAAATCAATATTAGCCAGCTCACTAAAAACCCACTCTCTAAAGAGATTTATTAATATACGATAAGCACCTACAACGGAATTGGTTAAATCTTCATTTTCATAAACTGAATGAAATATGTTATCATCTTCATCAATATCCGTTAATTTATATGCCCATTCATTGTCATACGCAATGTTACATATAAATTCATTTCCTAAGCATTCTTCCAAATTGTTCCAATCCGTTGCTGAACACTCATCTATTGTACGAATCAAAGATCCAACTACTTCATCCATATTATATACTTCATCTCCATTTGGCATAAGAGTTGACTCAAGAATTCCGCCAAAATTTTCATTAAATTCCGGATATTTATTTATTAAAAACTTCCTAAAATCAGTATATTTAGTATTCATACCATGTCCATAACAATCAAAACCATTTCCAATAATATATAATGTTTTCACTTTACATTTCCTCCAGTTCACAAGCTCCAAAATCCTCATGTTACCATAATCTAATTGTAACACATCTTCTTCATTCCACAATCACTTCATCGGCTTTGGTAATAACAAGCCTTCCTCCATCACACTCGACCTTTATAGAAGTTCCCGGCTCAAAACCTAATGTTTCAAGCTATGCCCCCTTCAATATGATGGTGGCAGTGTCCTTATACTGGTACCCCGACTGTGCATAAACCTTCATCTTCCGTTCTTTCTTAAATGCTCCCATATGTAACCCTTCCTTTCTGTTTCATCCATCTTATGGTTTCTCCGTGCTCAATCACATAGGCATCATGCCCTTTTATGCTTTCAACAGCCTTCGCAACTGACCATGTTTCCCAATGCTTATGGTAATATCTCGTATCTGCTGTATGTTTATGGTACAATGTTACTGGCTTGTCCGAATCAATGGAATTTTTATAAATGATCCATTGATGTCTTGTGCTATTTGATACCAACTCCACATATTTTTCTTTGACCCGGATGATGGTAAAATATCCCCCTCCGAGAAGTTTCATCTCTTTATTTGTAAACAATCATGTACTCCTTTGAAAATTTTGCTACTAAAGTAGTATTGACACAGACTTTTCTCTGCATAGAAAGCTTATAACGATACCTTACTTGATAACGATAAACCTCTGCTATCGTTATAGTGGTTTCAGATACCCACTTTGAAATTTGCCCTGTGTTGCGTTTTCAGAGAATAAAAGCAAGTAATCATTTGCCTATCCCCACAAAAAGCCTTATTCCAAGGGGTTTGAAGTGCCATATAAAAGTTAAATTGTATTATACTGTGATAACTGTTGTTCCCTTGCCTCTGTGGATACAATCCCAATAAAAAAATCATGGTTTTAACTTACACCATGATTCTCTTCCAATCCTACATCATTTTTATTCTGTTCTCGCACCATAAGTTGATTTAAATATGCTTCAAGCCTTGGTCTGCAAATAAGATATTTATTACCCCAACGGATGCTAAACTCTCCTTCATTACTTTCGCACAGCCTTCTCATATTCTTAATTCCAATATTAAAATATGATGCAGCCTCTCGAATAGTCAACATATATTTTTCAGGAATTGCGACCAATTCCTGATTATTCTTTTGGCTCTGTAAATTCTCCATGTGTCATATCCTCCAATCTGATTTTCAAAGGGTATAACATATATCACTCTTACAGTGGAATAAGTCAACTACCATCTACTTCCTGCTAATCTTTTCTCAGTTAATATGCGATTTATCCATCTATCTCATAGAAAAATCTTATAATCCATACTTTGACCTCATATTAGAGATCACACGATCTGCATCCTTGAAGTTTCCCTGTTCTCTAGACTTTTTCAATTTTGCAAGCATCTCTTCCTCAGTCATTGGTGCGTATAATTTACTCTTTAACTCTTTTTCTACTCTGACCCGAATTGTGCCATCCATGTTCAGCACCTCATTTTCTTTATTATAGTAACAACTCATTTGTATTATTTGCAAAATTTATAAACTGTTAGGTTACTGCTACTTTTTAACGATTATTCCATACAATTTAACGATTATCCACATTTCCTATTTTTCATCTTTCCATTCGTAGTATTACCGTAGTCTCTAACTACTACAAGTGCAAAAATCTGCCCCATTTTGCCCCATAAAGTACCGATTTTACTGCATTTCCACAGTCCTGCCGTGGCAGATGAAAAGTATTTTTATCATAGTTTTGTTTCTCCTTAATTTGTCCCGAAATGCCCTGTTTTGCAAAGGTTTCCAGGGTTATTGTGATATGCTCTGAATTTACAGATTGTGGCAAATCATGGCAGAATAGAGCATGTTGTTACTACCTGTTAGTAGTAAAATTGGTAGCAAAATGGAAAGGGTTACTACTAAAGGTTTTGCCTTTCCTTCTGCATCTGCTCAAATACTTCATCCCATTCTTTCTCATCAAGCCACTCATCATTTTCTGATATTACTGCTTTTCCGTCAGCATTATACTTGGTGTTATCTGACGCCATTTTATAAGATTTTTCACTGTATTGAGTCATTATCTGTTTCTCCTTTTTGGATTGCCTTAGTTTTCAAGGCTATTCAGATACTTCTTTGTAATCATTTTTTGCTCTGAAATGCGTGAAGGTGGCAATCACCCTAATATTTTGCAAGTTATTATTATCCCTTAGTAATAAAATTGGTAGTAAAAGGGATGGTCTTACTACTAAAACAACACCTTCAGAAAGATATGCTTCTTTTCGTTGGTGCTTTGTTTATTATAGTCCTAGTTATTCACTTGGCAGAATTGACTTTATTTCTGATACTGAATAATCCGATACATTTCTTGTCACAATATATTCTGCACCATAACTTTTTGCACATTCCATTTGTAAACAATCCTCAAAATCAGAAAATTCGTCATTTGCAAGACCAAATAATAATTTTGCTTTGTCTATGCCTTCTACATCAAAAATCGTACATAGATTTGATAATATTTCTCTTCTTTCCCTTGCAATATAATCTTTCCTTAGTATAAAAACATATTAGAAATAGAATGAGCTGCAATACAACCTTTTGTATTCCCTTCGGTGCATGATAATATTGCTTTATTTGCCTCCTCAAAGAATGGTTCTCTTTCAAGAATATAATCAAGTAATACATTGGTATCTATCAGAATTTTACTTACCATATTTATCTTCCCTATAAGAAGCTAATTCTGCATCATCATCTGTAACAGTTCCCTTTTTTCGTAACTGCTCTAATCTTGCAAAAGCTTCTTTCCTTTCCTTTTTTAGAATCATTGTATAATCCATTTATCCCCTGCATAATCTGAATAACAAATGACAATTTATCTTCTGGTATCTTTTCCAATTCCATTATTGCACTCTGTCTTAATGCTGTCATAAGTCATACCTCCTTTAAAATCTCGAATGAAATTTCTCTTTCAAATGATTCGATTATTTTGCATTTTTGAAGCGATTTTCATAATATAACTCTGGTTTTAAGTCTACTTTCCATTCAATTAAATCTTGTGGCTGGCATTGTAAAAGCTGGCAGATGTCTTCAATGGTTTTTGTAGATACATCACACATAAAATCTTTTCCATTGTGGCTGTCTTTGTATTCTTGTAACTTCTTTTCTATTTGTTCCATTGACTCACCACTACACATTTTTAATTTTGTCAATGTACTTTGTGATATCAAGCCTTTCTGCCTTATAACATAAGTTGTTATACCTTTATCATCCAACTTTTTCATCAATTTATTATAATTTATCATTAACATTCTCCGTTCAAATAATATACATTATCTTTCGTGTATATTATAACACTCCTTTCCCCAATTTTCAATCAGCATTAGAAGAAGTTGCTACACCTCAACCAATGCCGATTTTCGCTTATATCATCTTATTTAATATTTTATGCACAATCTTCCATAATAATCGCTTGCAATAATCTCTCCTCACTGAGCAGTACCCACAAAATAGTTCCACCTACAACAACATATTTCAGAACCTCTATGACAAAGAAGCAGCCTTTTTGCTGACTGCTCCCACATACGAAACACTATTTACATTCTTCCTAAACTTCTATACACAGTATCCAGAAATGTCTGCAATTATCTTCACAAGCTCAACTGACATACCTAAAACCTTTATATTATTAAATATATGTCTTCTCACCAAGAGCAGAATCAACAATTTATTCTGCAACTTTTGACCATTTTTAATTCTTATTTGGCACGAAATTCTTTGAAACTAGTTTATAATGAGGATATGAAAACAAAGAAAGGAGATTTTTAAAATGAAAAAGAAAATTACAATATTTATCAATGATTTACTTGCTTTCTACTCAATATATTTTAACAATCATATCTATCGCTTCTAACCTTTAAACACATCGTTTGCCAATTATCAACAACAAACGTATTATCATTTTATTGACAATCATATTTGTGTAGTGATAAATTTACTAATAACTATTCATGCAATTCTATTGGAAGACCATCTGGGTCACGAAAAAAAGTCATTCTTTTTTGTGTGTACTCGTCTAATCTAATTTTTTCAGTTTGGATTCCTTTTAAATTCAAACTTTTTACAGTTTCTTCAATATTTTCTACTTTAAAAGCTAAATGTCGTAATCCACAAGCCTCTGGTTCTGTTACTCTATTAGGTGCCTTTTCCATACCAAAAATTTCAAGCTCAATATCGCCTACCTTCAAGTCTAATTTATAATCATTTCTCTCTTTTCTATAATTCTCCCTTATAATAGGTAGTCCTAATTGCTCCACATAGAATTTTTTTGATTTCTCATAATCGGACACAATAATTGCAACATGATGTATTGTATCAAACATAGCCTATCAACTCCTTGTCTTATCGCAATCTATTTATAAATTACACAAATATATGTACGTATTAAGCCTTTTTAAATTCTTTAACTCTATTCTGAATTGTATTTTTAAAGTTTTCAACCTGATGAATATACTCTTCATCCATCAATGAAGACTTAATAAGGAAATCTGCTGTTGCTTTATTATTTGCAATTGGAATATCATATACTTGTGCAATTCGTAAAAGAGCTTTCACATCCGGGTCATGTGGCTGAGCTGCAAGTGGGTCAGAAAAGAAAATTACCATGTCTATATTTCCTTCGACAATCTTTGCACCTATCTGCTGGTCTCCACCTAATGGTCCACTATTATATCCTTTTATCTCTAAACCTACACAATCTGCTATCATTCTAGCAGTTGTGCCTGTTCCAGACAATTTATGTTTGCTCAAAATATCCTTGTTTGCCTGACACCATTTAATAATCTCATCTTTCTTTCCATCATGAGCTATTAAAGCTATTCTCTTTTGCTGCTTAATTGTCATTTCTACAAAATCAACCATATGCATTCCTTTCTACTTAATATAAAGCTTTTAAAACACGTTACTGTAACTCAAACTTATATACTGTTCTTGAAACAAATTTAGTTCCTACTTCTAATAAAGGGCTTGGAAATCTCTTATCATTACATGAATTAGGATAAAATTGTGTTTCAAGACATATTCCACTATGCTTACCATATGTAGAACCATCTTTTCCGGCTTGTCCGTTTAAAAAGTTACCTGTATAAATCTGCAATCCGCATAAATCTGATAACACCGTCATACTAATGCCAGATTCTGATGAATACAGCTTTGCAACTTTTTTTAATGTTCTGTCATTCTTAAAGATGTAATTATGGTCATATCCGTTAGCAGTTCTCAATGGCAAATATTCGCTATCAATATCTAAACCTATCTTTTTCTTCTTACGAAAATCCATCGGTGTACCACTAACATCTATAATGTCACCTGTTGGAATCATTTCTTTATCTATATCCAAAAATGAATCCGAATAAATTTCCAATTCATGTTCCAATATAGTTCCGCTGCTATGTCCATCTAAATTGAAATATGTATGATTAGTAGGATTAACAATAGTTGTCTTATCACTGCTCATAACATAATCAATAATTAATTCATTATTCTTTGTAAGAGTATATCGAATAGTCTGCTCTAAATCTCCCGGAAAGCCTTGCTCTAAATGTGGACTTACTCGATGAAACTCAACATATTCACCACTATCATCTGCACCTTTTTCTGAATAATACATTTGACAATGTGACCTGTTAAATCCGCTATGAAGATTGTTGTTTCCTTCATTAGCATCCAACTTATAATCCACACCTTCAATATTTACGCATGCACCTTTAATTCTATTAGCATTTCTTCCAACATACGCTCCCATTCCGGTTTCTGTATCAAAGTAGTCTTCCACTTTTTCAAATCCAAGAGCAACATCCCTTTGTATACCTTCTTTATCTATAATTGATATAGCCAATATTAATGCTCCTAAATCTGAAACCTCTACTTGCATTCCACTTTTATTTTCAAGTAAGAATTTACTAACAATATCACCATTTTGAGTTTCTCCAAAATATTTTCTTTCTACCATCTTAGATGTCACTCTCCTTACTTCTCTTGCTATGCATTCTGTTTCGATATTCCCTCGGTGTCATCTTGTATCTATCCTTAAATACACGATTAAATGTTCGCTGACTTTCAAAGCCTGCATCAAGACTTATATTAGTTATAGACTCATTAGTGTTCTCCAAAGCTGAAATCGCATAATTAAGTCTTATTCCATTTAAGTATTTATTAAAGTTACAATGAAATGTCTTTGCGAACATTCGAGATAGCACATATTTGCTAACTGCTAAATCATACGCCATTTTTTCAAGATGTATATCTTCCCTGAAATTCTTTGCAATATATTCAACCGCACAGTATATTATATCGTCGCCTCCAACCAAATCTTTATCGGTCATTTCCATATCAGAAAATACATGGGCTAAAATAATATGTACATATGCTTGAATTATCATTGGATTACCCTCTGTATTATTTGCCAGTGCTTTTATTGAATTTACAATGTCCATATGCACATGTTCCTTATCAATTATCGGATATGCCGGGCTATACTTTTGTAAATCCTCATAAAAATTCTGTGTTAATGATGGGTCCAAGAATAAATATATAGCCTTATTTTCTCCTTGACCAAACACTTGATAATGATGGATAACATTTGGAAATACTATGGCAAAATCACCTTGCTCCATATGAAACAATTCTTGTCCTACACCCAATTCAACTGTACCATCTGTCACATAAATTATTTCTATTGCTTCATGCAAATGTGGCGGAACATGCACAGATTTTTTCCACTCTGCCGATACTCCTTCATTTCTTTTTTCATATGTCAATGGCACAAAATCATCTCCTATATACATGCTATCCATCATACTTGTTCAAATTAATAACTACAAAACTGACAAAAATCTTTTAAACTGCTCCATGCCTTTTTCAGTTCTCTTAAATACACCTGCACATTCAAGAACCTGAACAAATCTTTTTGCAATTTCTATATGTAATACTTCCTTTATGTTATCAGAAGTAATTTCATAATTTGCATACCATTCATCTACCCATTCTGCATGTTTTCTGATATTATCTATGGCTCTAATATCTTTTCCTGCTATAATCGCATCTGCGAGCTCTTCCATTTCTTTTTTAAGTCTTGCCGGCAATACAGCTAATCCCATTACTTCGATTAAGCCTATATTCTCTTTTTTAATATGATGTAATTTTTCGTCCGGATGATATACACCCCAAGGTTTTTCCTCTGTGGTAATATTATTTCTAAGCACAAGGTCCATTTCGTATAACGAACCATTCATTCTTGCAATCGGTGTGATTGTATTATGTGGCACACCATCTGTTTCAGAATATATAAATGCCTCTTGATCGGTATATGCTCTCCAAGAATCTAAAATTCTACTTGAAAGTTCTACTATACTTTCTTTGCTTTCACTTTGTAATCTAATCACCGACATAGGCCATTTTACAATACCAATTGTCACGTCCTCATATTTTGTCACATTAAACTTATATTCATATGGTGCCTTCGCCATAGCAAATGAATATGCTCCACCTTGGAAATGGTCATGGCTCAAAATAGAACCACCAACTATTGGTAAATCTGCATTAGAACCAATTGTATAATGTGGAAACATTGAAACAAAATCCAATAACTTTACAAATACACTTCTATCTATCTTCATAGGTGTATGTTCTTCGTTAAATACTATGCAATGCTCATTATAATAAACATAAGGAGAATACTGCAGAAAATAGTTCTGCTCATTTAACTTTATTGGAATAATTCTGTGGTTCTGACGAGCTGGATGAGATAATGTTCCTGCATATCCCTCATTTTCTTTGCATAATAAACACTTAGGATATTCACTCTTACTCTGGCTTGCTGCCTTTGCAATATCTCTTGGGTCTTTCTCTGGCTTTGATAAATTAATTGTAATATCTATCTCGCCATATTCTGTATCTGCTTTCCATTTTTCATCTCTTACAATTCTGTCAGCACGGATATAATTAGTGTCCTGGCTAAATCTGTAATAAAAATCTGTTGCAAGCTTTGGAGACTTTTCATATAATTCCCTAAACTTACTTCTTACGCTTGATGGCATTGGTGTTATAATTCCCATCACCTTTGTATCAAATAAATCTCTGTTTGTAATTGTATCTTCCTCAATGATTCCGTTTTCCACTGCATAATCTGTCATATCTGACAATATACAATGAATTTCTCTTACTTCCTCATCTGACCATTCAAAGCTATTTAATCCAAACACTTCTAGAAGTCGGTTGATTACAAAGACCTTGTCCTCTGCATCAATTAACCCTCTTTGGATCCCATATTTGACCAATTCAGAAATCAATTTGTTCATATCAAAAACCTCCTTCCATCTATCCTAGTATCCGTTTGGATGATTTACATGCCATTCCCACGCAGTCTTAATGATTACACTTAAATCTGCAAATTGTGGTTTCCAACCAAGTACGTTCTTTGCTTTATCGCTTGAAGCAATAAGTACCGATGGGTCTCCTGCTCTTCTTTGTTCTTCCTTTGCTGGAATTGGATGCTTTGTTACTTCTCTTGCTGTTTCAATTACTTCTTTAACAGTGAAGCCTACACCATTACCTAAGTTAAACACATCGCTTTCTCCACCTTTAGCAAGATATTCCATAGCAAGAATATGTGCCTGTGCTAAATCGTTTACATGAATATAATCTCTTACACATGTTCCATCCTTTGTATCATAATCATTTCCGTATACAGAAATAAATTCTCTCTTACCGTTAGGAACCTGTAAAATCAATGGAATCAAATGTGTTTCCGGATTATGTGCTTCACCAATAAGTCCATTTGGATGTGCTCCACATGCGTTAAAATATCTGAGTGATACATATCTTAAATCATGTGCTTTAGATGTCCATTTAAACATCTTTTCCATAGATAACTTTGTCTCACCATAACAGTTCGTTGGCTCTGTTCTGTCTGATTCCATAATTGGAATCCTTTCCGGTTCTCCATAAGTTGCTGCTGTTGATGAAAATACGATTTTATCAATTCCATGCTGTACCATACTCTCTAGTAATACTTCTGTACCGCACAAATTGTTATTATAGTACTTCAATGGGTCAACCATACTTTCTCCAACCTGTGAGCTTGCTGCAAAATGAATAATTCCATCAATCTTTTCTTTGCTAAATACATCATCTAAAAAAGCCTTATCTCTGATGTCACCCTCATAGAACTTTGCCTGTGGATGAACAGCTTCCTTAAATCCTGTTAATAAATTATCAATCACGATAACCTCATGACCTGCATCAATAAGTTCATATACTGTATGGGAACCAATATATCCAGCTCCACCTAATACTAATATTCTCATAATATAAACACCTGCTTTCCTAAACTACCTGTATGCCACCATATTTTCTAATTCTTAAGTCGCTACAAGCTCCTTCTCCAAATACTAAATTCATATTCTTTTTATATTCATCTACATATTCATTTTTAACGAATGCCTGTATAGTTCCTGCAAAGCCACCACCATGCACTCTGCTTACGCCATTATTCTGTAGCACAACATCGCTTATTGCCAATGCCACAGATATATTCTGGTTGTTTACATCACTGTTTGAATATACATTCTGTAAATACTTATAAGAAGAATCTCCTGATGCCTTTACTAAATTTAAAAATCCAACAAAATCTCCAGTTTTTAAAGCTTCAACTTCACAAGTTACTCTGTCATTCTCACTTACAAAATGTAACGCTCTAAGTACACTTCTGTCGCCAAATTCTGAACGTAATGCTTGAATTTCTCTGATAATGTCCTGTGCTGTGATTCCTCTTAATACTTCTTTACCAAAGTGTTTTGCAACCTGCTTCATTTCTTTTGGTACTGCAGCATACTCATCTGTCAAATCAGCATGTGAACCCTTGGTATCAGTAATACATAAGCTGTAACCATACTCTTCCATATCAAACTCAACTTTTTCTACAACCGGCTTGCTTGTGTTTTCAAAGTCAATATATACAAGATTTCCCACAGAGCATGCCATCTGGTCCATAAGTCCACAAGGCTTTCCAAAATAAATATTTTCTGCATACTGACCTATAATAGCAATATCAATTGCTGATACGCTCATATTGTTATACAATCCAGATAAAATAGTGCCAATTAATGTTTCAAAAGCAGCTGATGAAGATAATCCAGCTCCTATCAATACATCACTTGTAACATATGCTTTAAAACCACCAACTTGAAACTTTCTATTTAAGAATCCTGAAACAACACCTTTAATCAATGCTGTAGTTGTTTCTTTTTCTTCTTCCTTTAATAGAATATCATCAAGAGATATTACTATCTCATCATAGTTGTCTGAAACAAGTCGAATTGTATTGTCATCTGTAGCTCTTACAACTCCAAGGCTGTCAAGGTTAATAGATGCAGCTAACACCTTGCCATGCTGATGGTCAGTATGATTTCCACCAACTTCGCTTCTACCCGGTGTACTAAATAATACTACTTCTCCCGCATCGTATAAGTCTTCGAATTTTTTAATTGCTACTATATATCTATTTCTTTGATAATCCATAAGCTTATTATCTACATAAATATCTAGCAATCTATCATCCAACTCACCATTTTGCAGTTTTTCAATCAATGTTTGTGTATTCATTATAAAAACCTCTTTTCTATAACTTCATAATCAGTTACATCTGCTTAACATATCTTAAATGAATATGTTATATCTTTTCCTGCATCGATATGGTAAGCCTCTTCTACATCACTTCCCCATGTATCAATACCACCAACACCTCTAACAGCTCCGTATACACATAACACTGTTCTTCTAGCAGGTGGAAGTTCTTCATGATGTGTTGCGTTTTCTATTTCTAATGCTGTATATGGTAAACAAGAAAATGCTATTTCTTTATCTGTTTTTTCAAGTCTTAATACCTGTGGTGAAATATCCTTTCTCGCATTGTTAAGACTTGTATGTCTAACGATTTCTACCCAATCTACATCCATTCTAACGCCACATTCCTGTGGAACAATGTATGGTGTAAGGCTTAAATCATCAACTTCATATATGCCCTTTGTTGCACCTTTTTTTCTGTCTGGATATGTTTCACCGGATAATCCATTGTATATATACTTATCTGCTAAAGTTGGCATTATAAATCTTAAGCCGAACACTGGCAATTCCGGAAGTCCCTTCACGCCAACATAATGCACATTCACTGTAATGTTTCCTTTATTATTAACTGTATATGTGACAATTACTGTTGTAGTCGGATTAATGATTGTCTGATAAGTGAATTTCACACTTACCTCACTTGCATATACATCTGAACCATATTTGTTATTATCAGGTGCAATCGACTTTCCCTGTGATTCGCCATCTGTAATTACTTCAATATCAATACAGTCTATAAATGTATCTGCAGCAATCCAATTACCACTCTTAATATGGAACTTACTTCCTCTGTCATTATCAGTTAAAGCTCTCCAAAATGTAGGCTTTGGGCAACGATATAACCATTCATAACCATTTTTTACAATTGACTCCAAACCGCCCTGTGCATAGGAGAATATATAATCATATCCTTCTCCGTGTACTCCAAGTGTGTAATCTCCATATACAACTCTAATTTCTTTCTTATTTGTACAATCCATAAAAATACCTCACTTCCTGCATTGCTGGTTTTTCTCTACGGTCAGCAAAAACGATTCCGTCAGCTGAGAACTCATAATCAGATGGCTTATCATCGAAATCTCCACCATATCTTAATACTTCTCTTCCTGTAACTTCATCTTTTACTAAAAATGCCTGGTCGATAAAATCCCATATATATCCACCCTGATACATCTCGTACTTATCAATAAGATTCATATACGAATCAAGTCCACCCATTGAATTACCCATATCATGCATAAACTCACATAAAATATATGGTTTCTTTGGATTGTTACTTAAATATTCTTCAATTTCATATGGCTTAGCATACATACGGCTTTCCACATCTGATATTGTATCTTCGTATTCTCTTGTGTAGTATGAGCCTTCATAATGTACTAATCTTCCATCATTCTGCTCTTTGAAATAAGTATTCATAGCTTCAATATCATCTCCACCATAAGACTCATTTCCTAGTGACCAGAAAATAATTGATGTGTGATTCTTGAATGTTTCATAATTACTTCTTGCTCGGTCAACTACCGCTTCTCTCCACTGTGGTACAGAACCCGGTACATTCCAAGATGGCTCAATAGCTCCTAACTTCTGCCATGAACCATGACTTTCTAAGTTAGTCTCTGCCATTACATATATTCCAGCCTCATCACACATATAGTACCAAGGAATCTGGTCAGGATAATGACATGTTCTTACTGAATTGATATTATTTCTCTTTATACAAGAAATATCTGAAACCATATCTTCTATACTAATATTTCTTCCTGTCTTTGGATTCCATTCATGTCTGTTTACACCAACTATTACAAGTCTTTTTCCATTTAAGTATATAACCTTATCAATAATCTCTATTCTTCTAAAGCCAACGCTATATGGAACAACTTCTAATATTTCTCCATCTGCACTTCTTACTTCAAGAACTATTTTATAAAGGTAAGGACTGTGATTATTCCAAGCTTTTACTTCTGTTACATCTTCTGAGATAAAACCAATAAGCTTACCATCTTTTTCTTCTAATGCTATGTTGCTTTCCAATACTACTTTATCTGTAATATCCTTCATAACTAAATGAACTGATACATCTTTGCTGGCAATAGATGAAACTTTAACTGTTGCTTCAAGCTTTCCACTTTCATTATCGCTATTTAATATTGGATTAAGCCACATATCTTCAACATGAACATCCGGAATAGCCCTTAATGATACATTTCTAAATATTCCAAAGAATCTAAAGAAATCCTGGTCCTCTAAAAATGCTGCTGTACACATCTTGTGAACTTCAACCGCCAATACATTACCCTTTTCTCTGATATATGGTGTTAAATCAAATTCAGATGGTGTAAAGCTATCTTCTGCATAACCAACAAACTGTCCATTAAGCCACAAATACATTGCTTGTTCTACACCTTCAAAGCAAATAGAAATTCGCTTGCCACAAAGTGCTTCGTCTAAATCAAATCGAGTAACGTATGATCCTACCGGATTATACTCTGCTTCACTAAACATTCCTGCACCGGAAATATTATTACCGCATGTATAAGCTCCTCTTCTATATGTTTTACCTTCCCATGGGTACATTGTATTTATATATCTAATCTGGTCATAACCTGCAAGTTCGATGTGACCCGGAACCATAATCTTGTCAAATCCACTGATGTCATAATCTTCTTCATAAAACTTTTTCGGTCTGCTCATTGCATTTTTACTAAAACTAAAACTCCACTGTCCATTTAAAGACTGTACTAATCTCTGATTCTGCTCTTCCATATCCTCATAATTCAAAAAATAATTATGGTCACTATGAGCTGCACTCTGATTTATTCTAAATATCTCAGGATTATCTAACCATTTAATATCTGCGTTCATATTTATTCCTCACTTTCTACATATATCCCCTAAAGATAAACTTTAGAGGCTATTACTAGTTACTGCTTATTTTCTTTTAATTTTCTGTTTGCCTCTTCAATATTCATAAATGAAAAAACAATTGTAACAATCAAATCAAAAACAAATGGAAGCCACAAATACATAACATTTAACATACTGATACAGCTATCTGGCTGCACTGTTGCATTGTTAACATATCCGCTCATATCAAGTAACCATCCAGAAAGAGCAACACCAATACCACCACCAAGCTTTGTTCCGAATGATGTACAAGAGAACATTGAACCATCAATTCTCTTTCCTGTCTTAAGGTAAGTGTGTTCTGAACAATTTGCAATTACTGCACCAAAATCTCCCTGCCATGGACCTTCACCAATTGATGATAATACTGTAAATACTAACATAAGAGGAACACTTCCAATGTAACCTGCAAACACAATTCCTAAACGACACAATGTTGCGAAAATATAGCTATACTTATTTACCTTATATAATCCGCCTGCTTTAGCTACTAATGTAGGTGTAATTATAAGTACTAAAATCAATGGAATATTAATTGCCCATGAGAATGTACCAAATAATTTCTGATTAAGCAACACATATGTCATATAATATGTACCAACACCAACCATTGCTGCTCTTAACTGTAAAAGAATGAATACTCCACATATCATAAAGAAATATTTATTTGACATAAGAAGTTTAAGTGTTTCTGTAAATTTAAGTTTTTCCTCTTTCTTAACTTCTTCTCCTTCTCTAAGCTCCTCTTCTGGAAGTTCCTTAACCGAGAAACATGATAATGTGTTTGTAACAAGACCAATAATGCAATAAATAATTGCAATTGCTCTCCAGCCTGCTGCTCCACCACCAAGTGCTTCAACAGCGTTAAATGTAAATGCTGAAATTAACATATTAGTACCAAATGAGAACATGAATCTGAAAGAACCCATCTCTACTCGTTCTTTACTGTTCTTTGTTACAAGTGATGTTAATGATGCATATGCTATATTATTTGCTGTGTAGAATACTGCATTTAATAATGTGTAAGCGATAAAGAACCATGCATACTGTGCTGTCTTTCCCATATTTGTTGGAATTGCAAATACTCCAAATAATGTAAGTGCACATCCAAAGAACCCGTAAAACATCCATGGTCTTGCTTTACCCATTTTTGATTTAGTTCTATCAATCATAGAACCAAAGAATATATCTGATACTCCGTCAAATATCTTTGATACTGCTATCAATGTACCAACTATACCTGAATTTAACCCAATTGTATCGGTTAAATAAATCATTACGAATGCTGTCAGGAATGCATATACCACATTACCTGCAATATCACCCGAACCATAGCCTACCTTGTTATACCATTTTAGGTATCTCTTTTCTTCCATAAGAATTCTCCTTCCTTATCATACATTACCTTTTATTAACTTTTTGCTTCGTTGTTTATTAGTCTGTCTGCTTCGTTATAAGTAGTATATAAAAATACTATTCTTAATTCCATATCATTTATTGGACAAAATATGCACAAAATGATAGAATTGATAGAAACAAGGACAAAATTGCTTTTTTAATTAGACAAAATCCACAATGATATATTCGTACCCTTATAAAGGAGGTTTAAATGTATACAAATAACGCATATCTAAACAACTCAATGTTAGACATAAAAGACAAATCAAAACCATTGATAGTAACTAGTGTAGGAACTTATCATCTTTATACTTGTCCCAAATTGCCAACCTGGCGTCCCAAAGGGCGAAAAGACTTCCAATTGCTTTATATCGCTGCTGGTAAAGCACACTTTCATTTTAACGGTAAAGAAGAAATAGTTACAGCAGGCCATATGGTTTTATACCGACCTAAAGAACCCCAAAAATATGAATACTATAGTGATGACCAAACAGAAGCATATTGGGTACACTTTACTGGCGGAAATGTTACTAATATTCTTCGCTCTTATGGCTTTCCGGATAATAAGAATATCTTCTATTGTGGTTCTCATATTGAATATCAAGGAATATTTAGAAATATGATATATGAACTTCAGATGTGTAAAGAGAATTATGAACAGATGTTAGAAATGTACTTAAAACAAATATTTATTATGCTCCAAAGGAGTTTTTTATCTCAACTTAAACCCGATAACACTTATGTTATCGAAGAAATTGATAAAGCTACACTTTATTTTAATGAACATTATAGCGAAAATATAAGTATTAACGAATATGCACAAAATAATCATGTTAGTGTTAGCTGGTTCATTAGAAGCTTTAAACAATATACAGGATTTACTCCAATGCAATACATTTTATCCAAAAGATTATATAACGCTGAGATCCTGTTACAAAATACTGATTACAATGTGACAGAAATTGCCGAAATTATCGGTTATGACAACCCTTTATATTTTAGTCGAATATTTAAAAAAGCTAAGGGGATATCACCATCTGAATATAGAAAAAAAATAAAGCCTTAATCCCAATGAGAAAGAATCAAAATGGTTCTTTCTCATTTTTTTCAAAATTTGTCTACCTTAAAATTGATTTTGGCAAGTATTATAAAAATCAATGTAATATACTTGGCTCATAAAAAATAAAAAGGAGGACAAAAATATGAAGAATTTTGTTAATAATTTACTTAACTTCTATTCAGATTTTTTTAAGTACTCATTATACCGCTTCTAAAAATCTGAACAACAGATTTAATTATATCGATACATAATAAAGTTGCATTTTCCTTTCTCTAAAGCTTCGTTTATAGTAGTGCTTATATATGAATTATGTATCGTTTACATATAAACTATTTTCTTTCCCCTTTCGTTGTTTGTACTTACATAAATGGAATACAATGAACAATAGTTCATAATTTCAAACAAATAAGCCACTATAGAACTGTTTTGCTCCATACCGGCTTATCATAATCAAAAAACAATTCCCACGCTATAACTCCATCATGCCCTGTAACTCTCTCATAAAAATAGATGTATAAGATTTGATTTTCTCTTATACATCTATTTTATACCTGATAATTTTATTATGTCTAATACCTTAAAAAATGTTTACCACCGCATCCACTTGCATATTTACAATATCATTTCGTACTATTTCAAAAGGCATAGGCGACCTCCATATTCAAAAGCAGGTCGATTAATCCTACAACATATCTAAATACATATCCAATCTGGCATTGATGTATCCTGCAAACAGATTTTCCATTGCCGAAAGATTGTGCTTTACATGATATTCATCAAATGCATTATAATAGGTAATTCTGTCTGTAAACTTAATATCTATAGGCGGGAATCCGGCTTTCATCAACTCAAGATTTACAAGCAGTCTTCCGGTTCTGCCATTACCATCGATGAAAGGATGGATGCCTTCAAACTCGATGTGAAAACGAGCCAGTTTTGTCACGATATGCTCTGTGCTTGCAGCAAAATCATATAGCAACTGTTCCATTTTTGGTTCAATAAGATACGGCTGCACGGGTTCATGCTGTGCGCCCATAATATGAACCGGAACTCTGCGATAAACGCCACGGTCTTCCTTCTTATCCGCAAGAACAAGATAGTGAATCTGTTTGATGATGCTCTCACTAATCGGAACATTATCTTTTACCAGTTCACTCACGAAATCAAATGCTTCTTTATGACCGACTGCCTCCATATGGTCTTTCAACGGTTTCTGGTCAATCGTAAGACCACGAAGAACTAAATCCGTTTCTCGCAGTGTAAGTGTATTTCCTTCGATGGCATTGGAGTTGTATGTGTACTCTATGATAAATTCTTCGTTGAGCCTTGCAACCTCGCCCGCGGTTAATGGTCTTCTGCTATCCAGTTCTACCTTCTTGCGGTCAATTTGTGCCAACAGACTCTCCTTTGACTTATAACGACCATCAGCAGGTTTCTTTGCATCCACTGGAATTTTCCAGCCACGTCCTTCCTGGTACGCACCCGGAATTTTTCCCTCAGAGCAAAGAACTCTGATTCTTCTATCAGAAATGCCCCATTTTTCAGAAGCCTGTTTTACTGTCATAAACATAGATTATCCCTCCAATCTAAGATATAGTATACCTCTTTAACGGAATAATATCAATAATATCGGAACAATATTTACCAAAATAGCGGAACAATGCAACTGACGTTATACTAAAAAAGACACCTGCATTGCTACATGGTGCCTTCTACTACCCCCATAAAAGTGGATTATAAAAATGTTACTACTAAGGATTTTGTATATTTAGAAATTTTTATTTTCCTCTTCAGGAGTTTTGCAAGCTGTCACATATTCTTCATCACTTACTGGTTCAAGCCATTCATTAGAAACATTTTCACCCGGAACCTCTATTGCCAGATGAGAAAACCATTCATTCGGTGCAGCACCATGCCAGTGCTTTACTTCTGCCTGAATATTGATGCAGTCACCCGGCTTCATTTCTACAACGTCTTTGCCTTCTTCCTGATAATATCCTCTTCCGGCAATACACACCAGAATCTGTCCACCTCCTCTTTTTGCATGATGGATGTGCCAGTTATTTCTACATCCAGGTTCAAATGTCACATTGAAAATTCCAACCTGAGAAGTTGATATCGGTGCAAGAAAACTTCTGCCAGAAAAATACTGTGCAAAGCCATCATTTGGTGCACCAATTGGTAATACCATCTCTTTTGCATGCGCCCGCATTGCTTCCTCCTCGTATGGTAAATCTCCTTCACCTTCCTCCCACACTTCTTTTGCAAGATTGAATACAGCCCATGCTTTTGGCCATCCTGCATAGAATGCGACATGTGTGATTACTGCTGCAATCTCTTTTTGTGTCACACCATATTTTTTTGCATTTTGAAGATGATATTTTAAAGAAGAATCCGTAATTCCGGAAGCCATCAGAGCAACCACTGTAATGATACTTCTTGTCTTCACACCAATATCCTGGTTGTTCCAGTTTTCACCGAAAAGCACATCATCATTAAAATGTGCAAACTCCGGTGCAAATTTACCAAGTGCATTTCGTCCTGCTGTCTGTACTATTTTTTCCATATTTTGTATACCTCCATAACACTGTTGTTTATAAAGAGTTTATCCATTCACTGATTTCCTGTTTTGTTCCACGATTTAGCATTCTGCCTTCTGTTATAACTGCGTCTGGTGCAGATAGCTGCAATTCTTTCACAGTGTTCCCGAATCCACTTCCTCCGGATGTTGCAAAAAGCACGATTTTTTTACCACTGAACTCATAGGCTTCCAAAAATGTATTTATAATTGTCGGAGCCACATACCACCAGATAGGATAGTAAAATGTAGCCAGTTCCCCTCATGCGTTGATTTTACTGGGTTTAACTGTATACAAAACTGTGTTTACTGTTACTATCTTTCATTCTTTTCCAAAATAGCTTTGAAGCATAGGCCACATTATTTTCATATATGACACAAAGCTCAGCTCTACTTGTGCTTCATTAAACCATCCAACCATAAAGCTATTTATCTCTTCAAATAATACTTTTGAAAGTTTCTGAATAATAATTGTGTTATCCACTTCTTCAGTATAATCTTTCGCATACATTTTACATATAGAACGCACTCCAAAATAATTATATAGCACACCTACCGTTGTTTTTAATGCTTCAATATCTCTTGGAAAATCTGTTCTATTCATCATATTCACTACTAATTGATGTCTTGAGTTTAGGTAATTCCTAACTGTACTATTACCTATTTCAACATCAACTGTAAATGAAAAATCTTGAGTTTGTATACTATCTGCTCCTAACATTATCATCAATTCAACTTGTGCTGCATGATATTCTGTATAACCAGACAAAGCCATATATTTCCAAGAATCTTGCTTTGCATACATTTCCGTATCTAAAATATGCGTAAATTCATGAAACACAATATACCTTGGTATTTCCGAACTTTTGCATATCCTTAATATATGTTCATCTGTTTTCGTATTATAGTAAGCTTGGGCGGCTGAAGCGAATCCTGCTGCATCGCTTTCCTCAACATTAATTTCAAAAAAATCTATCTTATACTGTGGTAATTTCTCAATTTCCATAAACTCAATATATTCTTTTTCATATTCTTTAATTAAATTTTTAATTTGTATTTCTGTCATATTGTTTTATACCTCATATCAAAGTTAGCATTTCACTTTTAGTATACCATAAAACAATCCCATTCTCATTCTATATATTTTATCCTCAACGATGAAAAGATGTGTCTGCACACATCTCTTCCATCTTATTATTTTCAATGTTATAAGTTCTTAATAAAATTCAAATCCTGTTTCCGTAATGCCTTCTGTAACTTTTCGTTCTTTCTCTTCAGTTCCTTATTTTCTCTGCTCAGAGCTGCCACCTTCTGGTTCAACAGTTCAATCTGTTTTTCCATCGCCATGTTCAGAATTTCTCTTCTTGGATCTATCATTCCGGCCTGTTGCTCTACTGCTTGGTTCAATGTATCCCGGACGGTTGGATTTTTATAAAAGAATCCTCTCGACAATCCAGTTTTCTTCATCAGCTTTGGAACGCTGATACGTTCTTTATTTGCCAGCATATCTTGTATTGCTTGCAATGCCAGTTCAATTTTCTCTTTACTTTTTCTCTGATTTTCCTCAATCATCTTGTCGTATTTGCTCATATTCTTCACCCCATCTTGCCAGACTCATATATATGATGTCACTCATCCTCTGTCTTACTTCTCTGGTTTCGTCTGCCATTCTTTGATTGCTCATTTTCCGGTAATGCTGTACATTATTCAGTCTTTTATGCCCCAATAGTCTCGCTATCGTCCAGTCATCCAGATGCATTTCTGTAAGTTTGACGCCATAGTAGTGCCGGAACATGTGCGTTCCAAACCCGAATAATTCGCCATGATCATCTTTCAACTGCTTTTCCTGTATCATGGACATGACTTTTGTTTTTATAGCCATATACTGCATCGGGCGGTCAGGTTCTTTTTCATTAACAAATATGTATTCTGTATCACCGAACTTTTCCTGTGTATATTCAATAGAACTCTGTAACAGTTTTGCAAGTTCTTTACTGATCGGTTTTTTATATCTTTTAGTTTTAACTTGATATATTTCAATCATATCTTGGCCATTTTCTCTCGTCAGACAATCTGGTCTCAGTGTAAGGGTATCTGATATCCTAGTTCCAAGCATCTGATGTATCAGAAGACATCTTGCAATCTGTACATCCATCTGTGTAATTTCCGCATTCAGTCGTTTCATTTCATCATCAGAATACACTCTAAATTCTGCATTTACTTCCGGTGGAATATCCGTATTAATAAATAAATGCTCCAATCTTTCATAGCTGTAAATTTTTCCGATTGTCTCTAACTGTCGTCTTAATGAAATTACATAAGAACTATTCGCACTATGGGAAGTATCTTTTGTTGACAGATGTATCAAAAATTCTTCCAACACTTCTCTGTCTATTTCACTGCAGCTTTTTATTTTGGAATACTCTTTTTGGAGATATTCTGAGAATATCCTCATTATTGTCAATTCTCCCTGTACAGTTCCTATTGCTTCATACTGCAGATTCATATAAACAGCTTTCTTACATTCTTCCCTGATATCTGGCTGATATATTTTTCTGAAATCCAGTGTTTTTACATTATAAATTGGATTGGATCTGATTTTAATATCCAGATTTTTTAGTTCCCAAACATCTTTTTCTATCTCATCCCGTAAATCTTCTGGCCCTAAAAATTTCAGTACGTTTCTGAAATATAATATCGTCACTGCTTCGCCATAGCTTACTGTACCATACACACTCTTCTTTTCTTTTACAATAGTTATTCCCTGTTCTAACATCCAGCCTTTTAAAAGTGATATCCATTTTTCTGGATTTCTATCTCCAAGGCTTTTGATTCTCCGATTTATTCTGCTGTTCAAAAACTTTGCAATATGATTATAAGCTGTTCGATCCTGAATCAATGCTCTAAACGTTCCGTTTTTGCAGCGATACATAATATAACCTCGAAACTCTTCCTTTAATTCTTGCGTTGGAAGCAACGTTAAATCAAATTTTCCATTATCCTTACGTGTCCCTGTTTCTTGTAAATTGGGGAAATCGCTGAAGTATATAATATCATTTTCCATCTTTTTCCTCTTTCTTTAGCCATGATGCTAAACTACTTCCTTGCATTTCAAAGAACTCATCATTTGCTTTTGCAATCCTTTGCGGCATATAATCAATATACTGTCTTGTCATCTCTTCATAAGTATGTCCAAGATAATCCCTGATACTTTGCAGTGATACATGACTGTCATAAAACATAGTTGCTACTGTATGTCGATAATCGTGTGATTGAAATAAATATTCTCCATTTGCAATCTTATTTTCCCGGCACGCTTCTATCATCTGAGTTCGGAATGTACCATATAGACAAGCACCACCTCTGCTGTTTTTAAAAATGAATTCTTCAGGCTGAATTTCATGTTTTTTCAAGTATACTTTCATAATCTGATAAAGTGCCTGTGGGATTGGAATCCTTTTATAATTCTTCATTTTGACCTGATACACCTGAATCCAATAATCCTCGCCCTGCTGATAATAAGCATTTCCTTTCAATGTACACACTTCACTCGCCCGTAATCCTAGACACCACAGATGTAGGAACATACATCGTAATCGCTCTGGAAAAAGATATAATTTTTTCAAAATTTCCATATATACTGTTTCCTCAACGCTACGATCATGATGTACTATTACTTCTTTTTGTTGGAAATATTCAATTCGGAATGGCATTCTTGTAATATACTGTTTAACTTCCATGAATTTATAAAAATGACCGATACCGAAAATTCTTTCATTAAATCCCTTTGCCTGTATTCCCCGTTCTCGCAAGCCGTCTGCATACTTTTTTACTTCTGCGACAGTTGCATGAATCGCCAGTATCTTTTCTTGTTCCAGCAGTTCAATAAAATTTCTAATACATACAAATCTTCGTACAATCGTGCTGACTGCCTGTCCAGTAATTCCCAGTTCATATTTCATGTATGCCTGTAAAATTTCTCGATTCTGTATTTCCTTGACTTCCATAAAAGAAATGCTAATTAAGGATTTACTTTCGTCTATCCGATGTTTTCCAAGATGTAATCGTTCCAGATACCATACATTTGCTTCCCATTGGATCTGTTCCTGCTGCATAAACGCATCTCTTCTGCATTCACCTAAAATACTTCGTTGACTCGTTTCGGGAAAATTCTTTAAAATAGTTTCCACTTGTTCCATTTCCAGCAATCCAATATCCGTAATATTTAACTGAACACAAGAATCATAAAGAAGTTTTAAGGATTTTAACCTGACATTTCTATAAGCCTTAGACATTGAAGTATTGGCAATGATACGACTCAACGTATAAAAAATTTGTTTCTTTAAAACTTCTGAACAATTTTGTGTAAAATCCCACACCAATAGGTTTGTTTTATAAGAAGTTTCAAAGGTCTCAGCTATTTCCTTTTCCGGATAATACTTCAGAAAATAAATTTTATTTTGATATTTCCATTCATATATCCGCTTTCCATTTAGCGTCTGCATTTGTTGATAGATATGTTGTTGTTTTACCGTATCATATATTTTCAAATAGAAAGATACAATTTGTGATCGTATCTGTCCTCTTAAATATTGTTCATACGAATTTCGCAAAGGATAATCCATTTCTTCCAGATGCCAGATTTTTCTATCTGCCAAGAACTTTTTCAATTTGTTAATTCTTGAATCGCTTTTTATTCCAAGTGCATCAATTTCTGAATATAGTTCCTGCTTTTTCTTCTCAATATCTACTTCAGATTCTGTTATGTGTTCTGCCTGTTGCAATAAATATATAGGTATTTCTCACACCTCCCTACTCCAGCAGACGTTCCGCCCCATAAATAGCAGTGTGTTGTGCATAAAACTCATTACTTGCTTCTATCAGTTCATCATCCAGCCAGTCCAGATACTTTATAGTCGTATCCAAATGTTTATGCCCCAATGCCTGACTGATCATTTCCAGTTCCCATCCTGCCTGCTTTCGCATATTTGCAAAATAGTGACGTAACATGTGGGGTGTGATTTTAACTCCGGTTTTCTTTTCCATTCGGTCCAACATATCATATACACTGTCCACTCTTAATGGCTTTCCAATGTTCTCACCCATGATATTCACAAACAGGTAATCCTGATGTTGCAGGATTTTCCGATATTTTGCCAGATAATCCATGAGAAATTCAAACGTATCATTACTTATCTTGGCACTTCTGTATTCCGCATTTTTGGCTCTCGCTTCATTTTCATTATCTTCCCGGAAGCATACCCTTATCATGTGATTCCTATAATCAATATCTTTGACATATTTTACTCCCAGTAGTTCCCCAATTCTGTATCCGGTTTCTGCTAACATAAGTAACAGAAGCTGATCTCTTCGGTTCGTACAGGCCTGTAAAATTGTAATAATCTGATTTTCTTTTGCTGTTCTCCCACGATGTTCCTCTTCCTTCAGATAGGCTTTAAAAGAATGATTCCGCAGTATCTTTTTTACTCCCACCTGATTAACCGCTATAATCTGGTTATACGATAAGGTTTTGAGACTTCCGTACTGTTCATATTCTGCCTCTATAAATAAATAGAACCTGAACACATCTTTTAAGTATGCGTTGCAGGTTCCTTCATTCGGACACTTCTTTTCTCCAGCCGTTTGCTCTGTATGGTTTCCGGCTTTAAGCCAGTATAAAAATTCCACAAAGTGTTCTGTCTGTTTTTCATAATCTAACTGATAGACTTCTGTGAGTTCCATTTCTTTCTCTGCCATATATTTCATATAATAGCAGATTGAAAATGCTGTGCGTTTCACTGTATTTGGTGAACGTTTACATTTAATCTTATGCATTAGATATTTACTTGGCAGTTCTTCAATACTCATTGTTTCCAGATTTCTGATGAAAAAATATTTTTCTGTTCCATCTTTTATCGTTTCCACCTTGTATATCATAAGCTGCCTCCTTTCCTCTAACGCTATACACAGTATACCCACTTCATGCCGAAATAGCTATTCATCAATACCAACAATCCCACCGAAAACGCCCTTGAAATACGACCAAACTTTTCGTGCTAAATCTGCTATTTCTGTAGCAGAACCACGAACGGTTACAGGTAGTATTCCACGCCTTTCCGGTTTCGGATAAAGTGCTGGATATCCTTGATGTCTTTTGCCATCTTGCAGCTTGGAAGCGCACACATCACTTCCTCATGATACCTGCCG
>ULXP01017801.1_pt1 | contig 45186 bp, 40 predicted proteins | sample 1961351 | NCBI WGS metagenome assembly ULXP01 (sample SAMEA4835840, study PRJEB28245) | human gut metagenome | biome: gut microbiome; material: fecal sample | place: Denmark | collected 2008 | reverse complement strand
TATTTCAGCCGGCTTTTTCACAAGCTGAAAGGATATTCGCCAAGAGAATACCGAAAAATAAGAAATAAGTTATGAAATCTATAATGTCATAAAAACTTAGCAAAGTATATTCACTATGCCAGGCTCACCCGGACTGGTCAGATGAAGATCTTTACCATGCATTAAAAGAAAATTAGACCTCATTATAAAAATTCCCCGGGTTTATGTGATCATCCTCACATAAACGCCGGGGAATTTAATATTTGGTAATTAACAGCCTATTTTACGCAATCTGCTCCATAACAATATCTGTCTGAACATCCCATGCCAAAACGGTCACCTTTAATACAATCTGTTTTTTCTCCGGGATTTCTTTAATTTCTGCCGGATCATACTGCAATTTTAATCCGAGTTTGCATCCCTTTTGACCCTCTAAAACTTTTCTCTGATCACCCGGAAGATATTCTTTATTGAGTTTTCTCTTTACAGACTCATAAATATCAATTGTAAATTTTTCCGGCATCCTGTAGGTATGTCCCTGATATTCGATCACACATTCCTCCGGCTTTAAAAACCGGTAGGTATAACAAAACATAGTCTGTCTGGTCGTTTCCGTAATCGCAGGATCGTATTCAAAATCCCCACCGTTTACAAATCTCCCGCTTGGTCTTACACTCTGCCGTACTTTCTGTGTCTTTCTTGCCTCTATGATCTCGATCTGAAATTCTTTTTCACACATCATGTGTGCTTTCCTCCTTCTGTAATGTTATTTTTTCACTTTTATGCTCTTTACCGCACTGTAACTTCCCTTGATCTGCTTTCCATTGGATTTCTTATAGGCGCAGACACGGACATAATAGTTTTTGCCGCCTTTCAGTTTCCCAATTGTCCTGGATGTTGTCTTATTCTTTGTGATTGTAACAGTCTTAACACCTTTCTTGAATTTCTTATCCGTAGAATACTGAATCACATAGCCTGTCGCCTTCGTATCCTTTTTCCACTTCACAACCATATTTTTGGATTTTGTGGATTTTACAGATGCGATCTTGGTCTTTACCGGTTTTACTGTCAAAGTAATCGTTTTCTTTGCTTTTGGATATTTTCCTTTTGCAGCCGACGTAATCGTGATCTTAGTCTGTCCATATCCTTTGACTGTTACCTTTCCTTTTTTATCTACGGTCGCAACTTTCTTGTCTGTTACGCTGTACGTCAGTTTTCCTCCGCTCTTGCTCTTTGCGCCAATGGAAAATGCTTTGCAGCCGTAGGTTTTGGTAATGTTTTTTGCAGTGATCAGGTTGGAGTTTTTATTTGTGTTTGTTGTATGTTCCGGTTTTTTTTCGGTGTTTTCTGTAGTTCCAGTACCCGGCTTCGTTTCGGTGTTTTCTGTAGTTCCAGTATCCGGCTTCGTTTCAGTGTTTTCTGTAGTTCCAGTATCCGGCTTCGTTTCGGTGTTTTCTGTAGTTTCAGTATCCGATGGTGTATTTGCCTCTTCTTTCTTAGGATTAACGGTAATCAAAATAACTTTTTCCGCTTCATCGTATGTTTCTGTATCCGAAGCAGTAATTGTAATATGCGCAATTCCCGCTCCTGTCAATGTTACTATTCCATTTCTATCTACTGTTGCAACCGAATTATTATCAGAATCATACGACAATGTACCATTTCCATCCGTTACAGCACCGATAGAAAAGGCTGCATCTCCATAGGTTTTTGTAAAATTGGAAGCAGTAATCGTCTGTGTTTCTCCTTTTCCATGTACATCAATTGAAACCCTTTTCGTTACACCATAATAATTATCTGTTTCCGGTGCATTAATCGTAATATGAGCATATCCATATCCTTTAATTGTTACTATTCCATTCGCATCTACCTGTACCACACTTTCATTGTCAGAACTATATGACAACGCAGCATCACTGTTCGTATATGCGCCTAAATCGAATGGTTTATCGCCATATTCCCTGTCAACCTGATCACTATCCTTATACTTAGAAACTGTATATGTTGCAGATGCCATACCTATACCAGCCGTTTTTTTTGCCGGGAAACCATATATGCATTCAACATATATTTTTCTATCAAAATATTGGTTAAATTTATTTTTCAGTTCCTGCGCATATGTTTCAGCCACAGAACCCTGATCACAGTATATATAACACTTTCCAAACATTTGATGGTAACTGTTCGTAATACTATCAGATTCTATATTCTTTACAGATGACGGAATTCTTATACTCAACTCATCACAACATGTAAAAACGCTTTGTCCAAAACTGGTTACACTGTCTGGAATACTAATCTCATATAGCTTACTTTCGTAAAATGTCATATGCTTAATCTGAGATACCGTTTGCGGCCATTTGATTTCCAATATCTCTGCATATGAAAATGCACTTTCTTTAATATCTTTTATATTATCTGATAAATTGACCTTATTTAATTTACACCCTGAAAATGCACCATTTTCTATCTTTTTAACATTTTCAGATACAGTAACATCTCCCATTCTACCACTTGGATATGCTACTAAATTACTTCCATCTTTGCTGTATACAATTCCATCTATTGCCTTATAGTTTTCATTCGCAGAATCAACATAATAATTTATTAAATTAGAACTTTTAAACCCACCGTCCCAGGTAGACATGTAATAAAAACTTTCATTTATATCACATCCTTTTGTAAATTCAGCTACGCTAGCAGGAATAAAGATGCCTGTAATCTTGTCACAAGCCAAAAAACCATAATATACCTTTGTAACACCTTGTGGGATACTGATATTTCCAGATTTTCCACGAGGACAATATACCAAACTAACTTTTCCCTCACCATACGAAGCGTTAGATGGTGTGCTGCACAAAAATCCATCCAGTGATTGAAGTCTTGAATTTCCTTCCGCAACATCAATCCACTCCAAATTAGAACATGTATTAAATGCCTCTTCTGCATTATAGTCAACACTGTCATTAAAACTTTTAGGTAAACATATTCTTTTAATTTCTTCACTATTTCCAAATACTGAATCATCTGAAAAATGTGTTATGCCTTCCGGAATAGTTATGTTCTCACCTTTTCCTATCGGACAGTACTCTAGTCCAATTGCATTACACTGGTTTACCTCATCAAACCTTGACGTCGTGCATAAAAAACCATCTAGTGATTGATACTCCGGATTTCCTTCCGCAACGTCAATCCACTCCAGATTAGAACATCCATTAAGTTCGGCTATACTAGAGGAGCCATGGCTTTCTCCAGTAAAACTTTTAGGTAAACATATCCTTTTAACTTTTTCACCATTTCCATATGCAAAAGCACCTGAAAAATATGTTACACCTTCCGGAATAGTTATGTTTTCACCCTTTCCTGTTGGACAATACTCCAGTCGAATTACATTATTTCCATCTTCGTCCTCATAGGACCTTTCACATAAAAAACCATCCAAAGACTGATATTTCGGATTTCCTTCCGCAATGTCAATCCACTCCAAATTTTCTAAATTACTATAATTCAAAAAATATAACCCATCAGTAAAACTTTTTGGGAAACAAATTTTTTTAATTGTATTACAATTATAAAATGCATATTTAGCAATTTCTTTTACCCCTTCTGGGATCACAATATCCCCACCAGGTCCCGTATACCCTGTCAGCTCACCATCCTCAATGATAAATCCATTTTCATCTGCTTTGACATCTGCTGTTTTTTCAGCATTCTCCGTTGTTTCTTCCTCTTCTGACTCCGTTACCGCAGTTTCTGTCGTCTCCTCTCCTTCCGTTTCCGTTACCGCAGACTCTGTCGCTAATTCTTCCATCTCTGTTTCTGCAGGCACTTCTGTCACATCTGCTGCTTGCGCGCCCTGCACCATTGCCGGACTGACATTTCCAAGCAGCATGGCTGCCGTCAGCACGCCGATTAACATTTTTCTCTTTCTCATGCTTTTCCTCCGTTTGTAATATAATTGTGTTCATTTTCTAAAATTGCACTATGGTTATTATATTATGCAAACTGTTAGTTTGCAATAGCATTATTTTGGTTTGTTTATTGTTTGCCATATTATGTATAAACTTATCAGAAAGGAGATTTGCCATGACATCGAAACACGAACAGGAATTTAAAATGATCGGTCTTAATATTGCTTACTTTCGAAAATTGAAGGGTATCAGCCAGATGAAATTAGCAGAAACGATCGGTATCAGCCGTACCCATATGAGCAATATCGAAGCCCCTAACATGCCAACCTCCGTTTCTCTTGAGACACTTATGGATATTGCGGATGCACTTGACATTCCGGCATATGTACTGTTGTCCTTTCACTCAGATATTGAGATTGATACACCTTCTGTTTAATTAACTGCAAATCTGTCACACCGGATTTTTCTGATTCAAATGATTTCCACCCACAATACACATCCTATTTTCCAGATACATTCTGCTTGTCTGTTATGATGTTTTTATGTTATACTACATCTATCGCAATTCGATTTTATTTCCATAAAATCATTTTCTGAATATCACTCTCTTTCATTCCGGCATTTCGCCATCTATTTCAGAAAACTATTGTGAAAAACACTTAAATTTTTTATAATCAAAGGAGAAAACTATATGGGGAAAAACAAAAGAAAACGCAGTCATGCAAAACATGTTTTTGTGCAGAAGAAGTACCGGGATGCCTTATTCCGCAGGATTTTTAACGAGAGATCAGTTTTGCTGGAGTTATACAATGCCCTGAATCAGACAGATTATGACGATGCAGATGAACTGATCTTTTACACGATCGATGATGTGATCTATCTCGGATATAAAAATGACGTATCCTTCATCGTCCGTGGCACGCTGAATCTGTATGAACACCAGAGTACATTAAACCCCAACATGCCGATCCGCGGGCTGATCTATTTCGGCAAACAGTATGAAAGCTATATCAAGCAGAATAATCTGAACATTTACGGGAAAAAGCTGCTTTCGCTGCCGTTTCCGCAGTTTGTTATTTTTTATAATGGTGTTGAGCCGTTGGAAAATGATAAAGATTATATGGAACTGCATCTTTCGGATGCGTTTGTATGTTCCGGATCAAACCACCTGACAACAGATGTTGCATCCAGACAGCCAGTCGTCACTACTGATATGCCTGTTTCTGATATTGTTGTCCCTGACTCCGCTACACAAAATACGTTCAGCGCCATCGGCACCCGCCCCTGCTTAGAGTGTACTGCACGGGTTTACAACATTAATTATGGGCACAATCAGGAATTAATGGCGCGATGCCGGACTTTAGAAGAATATTCTATCCTGATTGGCAGAATTTCTTCGAATGTCAAAAACGGTATTCCATTAGAACCGGCAGCGGATGCCGCTGTACAGGAATGTATCAGGGACGGTATCCTAAAGGATTTTCTCACTAAACACAGATCGGAGGTCGTAGGTATGTTATTGGAAGAATTCGATATGGATGAGTATATTAAGATGGAACGCAGGGACAGCTATGCGGATGGACATGAGGATGGCTTAGCGATGGGTTTAGCGGAGGGTTTAGCAGAGGGTTTAGCGGAGGGCAAACGTCTTGAGCAATTACACATCATCCACAACATGTTCCAGGAAAATATTCCTGCACAAAGCTGTGCTAAGTTGCTTGACAAGGATGTTGCCTTTATCAGCAAAGTATATTCTCTATGTCAGGCTCACCCAGACTGGTCAGATGAAGATCTTTACAATTCACTAAAAGAAAATTAAACTCATTATTTTAAACAACAGACTACACACTCCACGCATATTCCATTTTCAATAACATCTGTAATTACATGCCCGGCGACATATAATTACAGGTGTTTTTATTACTGAAAGATCTCTTTTTTACAGATCACATAGGAAATCACTGCCACGACCACTTCCGTGATCCAGAACGCATGCCAGACGCCCGCAGCCCCCAATATTTTACTTAAAATAAATGCCAACGGCAAAATAACTGCAATGTACCGTAGCACAGAGATCACTAACGATTCTTTTCCCTTTCCCAGTCCTTCCAGTGCACCTGACACCGTGACGGAAACCGATGACGCAATAAATCCAATGCTGATCAGGCGAAGTGCTTCTTTTCCAAATTGTATCGTCTCAGGATTACTCGTAAACAATCCAATGAGTGTTTGTGGAACCGCCATACAAAGTACTGTTCCAATCACCATGACTCCGGTAATCAATATCAATGCTGACCGGAAAATATTTTTGACACGCTTCATCTCCCCCGCACCATAATTATATCCGATCAGAGGACGCATTCCCTGCACGACGCCATTTCCTGTCAGATATAAAAATGTCTGCAGTTTAAAGTAAGCTCCCAGCACAAGTACATAACTGGCAGAATAAACCGCAAGAATCGCATTCAGTGCTGAAACCTGTACAGACGGCAGGGCGATGCTCAACGTTGCGGGGACGCCGATTGAATACATTTTTCTGCTAAGTTCCGCTTCCGGTTTCATATTTTTCCATCTTATCCTCACCGGAATCGGTTTAACAATATAAAAAATCAAATAGCTGACAAGAGACGCTATCTGACCGATTCCTGTTGCAAGAGCAGCTCCCCGGATTCCCATTTCCGGAAACCATCCGATTCCAAATATCATAAATGGATCTAAGATAATATTCGTCACGCAGCCAATCAGCATACAGAGCATGGATGTTTTCATACGCCCTACTGACTGGAAAATCTTTTCAAAACAGAGTCCTGCCGCATTGGGTACTGCAAAAAGAAATACAATCTGCGCATATGCAGCGCCCATATCTATGATCGACTTTTTATCTGTAAACATTGCAAGAAAAGGTGCGGTGGCTGCGATGCAGATGACTGCTAAGATCAGTCCATGGACCATGTTAAAAAGTGTTCCCAGCGATGCCGCTTTATCCGCCGTGTTCTGCTTTTGTGCTCCAAGAAAATATGCGATTGTCGCATTGATTCCGATTGCAAATCCGATAACAACTGCATTGACCAGATTCTGCAATGGGAACACCAAAGAAAGTGCCGTCATCGCATCTTCGCTGATGCGCGCCACAAAATAACTGTCAATAATATTATAGAGTGCATTGACTAACATGGAAAATGTCATTGGCACTGCCATAGAAATCACAAGCGGCATAACCGGTTTTTCTTTCATAAAACTCTGGTTCATTTTTCAATTCTCCCTCACATAATTTGCTCAATCTGACAACAAAAAACGCCACACAGTTACAACGCACTGCAACTGTGTGGCGAAAAATAGAGTTCATCACTCAAGAAAAGTCCACTCCATAAAATGGTTTTGGAGCTATATTATAACCAGGAAATTTTATTTCTGTCAAGTAAATCTTATTTTGCAATATCAATACGCACCAGTGCTTTGCGAAGTGCAAATTCAGCACGTTTGACATCGATTGCCTCCGTCCGGTGGGCAAGTCGTTCCTCGGCACGCGCACGCGCAGCTTCAGCACGGCTCTTGTCGATCTCATCCGGCCACTCTGCAATCTCTGCGAGAAGCGTTACCTTATCCGGCAGAATTTCCGCAAAGCCGGAATGTACTGCAGCGATCACGTCATCTTCACCCGTTTTATGGATCTTTACAATACCAGGTGCTAACACGGTCGTGAGCGGAATATGCTTTTTATACACACCGATCTCACCGGAGGCAGTGGTAAACTCGATCATATCACCCTCACCCGTATAAAAAATACGATCCGGCGTAATAATCTCTACCTGAAAGAGTCTGTTTTCTTCTGCCATACACACCCTCCATTATTACTGCATCTTTGCAAGGACATCATCAATCGTACCTGCATTTAAGAAATAACTCTCCGGTACATCATCATGTTTTCCTTCAAGAATCTCTTTAAATCCACGAATCGTCTCCGCAATCGGAACGTATTTTCCATCCAGACCGGTAAACTGTGTCGCAACGAAGAACGGCTGGGATAAGAATCTCTGTACCTTTCTTGCACGGCTTACAACCAGTTTATCATCCTCGGAAAGTTCGTCCATACCAAGGATTGCAATGATATCCTGTAATTCTTTGTATTTCTGTAAAATCTCCTGTACACCACGGGCTACCTCAAAGTGCTCCTGACCAACAATACGTGGGTCTAAGATACGGGAAGTAGAACCAAGCGGATCCACTGCCGGGTAAATACCAAGCTCTGCGATCGAACGCTCAAGTACGGTCGTTGCATCCAGATGTGCGAATGTGGTTGCCGGAGCCGGGTCTGTTAAGTCATCCGCAGGCACATAAACTGCCTGAACGGAAGTGATAGAACCGTTCTTTGTAGATGTGATACGCTCCTGCAGGGCACCCATCTCTGTCTGTAAAGTCGGCTGATAACCTACAGCGGAAGGCATACGTCCTAACAGAGCGGATACCTCAGATCCAGCCTGTGTGAAACGGAAAATATTGTCAATAAAGAGCAATACATCCTTACCGCCTTTATCACGAAAATACTCTGCCATCGTAAGACCTGTCAAGGCAACACGCATACGTGCTCCCGGCGGCTCGTTCATCTGTCCGAACACCATGGTCGTCTTATCGATAACTCCTGATTCTTTCATTTCATAGTAAAGGTCATTTCCCTCACGGGTACGCTCACCAACGCCGGTAAATACGGAATATCCACCGTGCTCGGTTGCAATATTATGGATCAGCTCCTGAATTAAAACGGTTTTACCTACACCGGCACCACCGAATAATCCTATCTTACCACCTTTCTGATAAGGACAGAGCAGATCTACGACCTTGATACCTGTCTCTAACATCTCCTGAGAGGTTGCCTGTTCCTCAAATGCCGGAGCAGGTCTGTGGATCGGCCATTTTTCCACGCCAGTCGGTGGATCGATCTCATCGATCGGATCTCCTAATACATTGAACATTCTGCCCAATGTATTCTCACCTACCGGCACACTGATCGGTCCGCCGGTTGCAATTGCATCCATGCCGCGGACTAATCCATCGGTCGATCCCATTGCGATACATCTGACTATATCATCGCCCAGATGCTGGGAAACCTCAACGGTTAATTCTTTTCCCGCCTGATCGCCTCTTAACGGAATGCGAATTGCATCGTTGATCTCCGGCAGATTGCCTTCTGTGAATTTAATATCCAGAACGGCACCAATAATCTGGGTAATCTTACCGATATTATTTGCCATCGCTTCTTTCTCCTTGTAATCAAATTTTGTATTAGCCAGAGATTGCCGACGCACCGGCAATGATCTCTGTTAACTCCTGTGTAATCGAGCCCTGACGTGCCCGGTTGTATTTGAGCGTCAGATCACTGATCATATCCTCTGCATTGCTCGTTGCAGAATCCATTGCCTGCATTCTGGCACCGTTTTCACTGGCAACTGCCTCCACAAGTGCCCCATAAAACAGACTTGTAACATATTTTGGAATGATCATATCAAGTGCTTCTGTCTCATTCGGCTCATAATTCATCAGAACATTTGCTTCCGCTGCTGCACCGAGTTCTTCTTCATCAAACTCGATCGGTAACAGCTTCATCAGCTTCGGTTCGTGTACGACTGTATTTTTAAAATGTGTATACACAAGATAAATCTCGCCGATCGTGCCATTGGTATAATCCGCAAGCACCTTCTTGCAGAGCCCTGCCGCATCATCATAAGACGGTGATTCAATGATATAGGAGTCATCCTCCTTGATATGATAGCCGCGGCGTTCTAATACCTCACGTCCCTTTCCACCGATAGCATAGATTTCTACATCATCTTTGGAAAAATCACTTCCGGTAACCAGCTTAATCAGATTGGAGTTGTATCCTCCGGCAAGTCCACGATTAGATGTGATCACAACGATCGCTTTCTTTGCGGAAGTTCCTTTTTTCAGATACGGATGGTCGATCCCGCCTGATCTTGCAAGCATGGAAGTAACGGTCTGGTACATATAGTTCGAATATGGATTCGTCTGTTCTGCCCTGCTTTTTGCTTTCTGCAGTTTTACGGTTGAAACAAGCTTCATGGCTTTTGTGATCTGCTGCGTACTCTGTATGCTGCTTTTTCTTCGTTTAATGTCCCTCATTGAGGCCATAACAACTTCCTCCTTTTTTTGGCGAAGTCCTGCTTGTTACGCTTATTTCAAGAAATCTGCCTTACATTCTTCAATTGCTTTGACGAGTTTTGCCTCAGTCTCATCACTGATGACTTTCTCTGTGCGGATAGCTTCCGGTACATCCGAATATTTGGTATCCACATATTCAAACAGTGCTTTTTCAAACGGCAGAATCTGCTCTACCGGAATATCCAGAAGGTATTTTCTGGTCGCAGCATAGATGATGATGACCTGTTTTTCAACCGGCATCGGCTGATACTGCGGCTGTTTTAACATCTCACGGATTCTGGCACCCTGTGCTAACTTCTCTGTCGTATCGGCATCAAGTTCAGAACCGAACTGTGCAAATGCTGCAAGCTCTCTGTACTGTGCTAACTCAACACGGATTGGCGCTGCAATCTTCTTCATCGCCTTGATCTGTGCGGAACCACCTACACGGGATACCGAAAGACCAGCGTTGATTGCCGGGCGGAAACCGGAGTTGAACATCTCTGTCTCAAGATAGATCTGACCATCTGTGATGGAGATAACGTTTGTCGGAATATATGCCGAAACGTCACCGGCCTGTGTCTCGATGATCGGCAATGCAGTCAGAGAACCTCCGCCAAGTTTGTCGGAAAGTCTTGCTGCACGCTCTAAAAGTCTTGAATGCAGATAGAATACATCTCCCGGATAAGCCTCACGTCCTGGTGGACGTTTTAAGAGTAAGGAGAGTGTACGGTATGCAGCTGCGTGCTTACTTAAATCATCGTAAACAACGAGAACATCCTCACCGTTCTCCATCCATTCTTCACCGATCGCACATCCTGCATACGGTGCAATATACTGTAATGGTGCAAGCTCACTCGCAGTGGAAGCAACCACTGTCGTATAGGACATTGCTCCAAATTCTTCTAATGTTTTTACCAGAGCGGCAACAGTGGAAGCCTTCTGTCCAATGGCAACGTAAATACATTTTACGCCCTGTCCCTTCTGGTTAATGATCGTATCGATCGCGATCGCTGTCTTACCGGTCTGTCTGTCACCGATGATCAGCTCACGCTGTCCACGTCCGATCGGCACCATGGAATCGATTGCCTTGATACCGGTCTGTAATGGTGTATCTACGGACTTTCTGGAAATAACACCCGATGCGACACGTTCGATCTGACGATATTTGTTCGTCTCGATCGGTCCCTTACCATCGATCGGCTGTCCTAACGCATTGACAACACGTCCTAACATGGCATCACCAACCGGAACCTCTACGACTCGTCCGGTAGTCTTTACGGTATCACCCTCGTTGACATTGCGCTGTGCGCCTAAAAGTACGGCACCAACATTGTCTTCCTCAAGGTTTAATACCATTCCGTATACTTCTCCCGGAAATTCCAAAAGCTCGCCCTGCATTGCGTTGTCAAGACCGTGAATACGTGCGATACCATCTGCTACCTGAATAACGGTACCAACGTCAGCTACTTCTAACTGCGCTGCATACCTTTTGATCTGTTCTTTAATTACGGAACTTATTTCTTCTGGTCTTAAATTCATGAAGCGCATTCACCTGCTTTCAACTGTATTTTTGACAATTCGCGTGTCAGATCATTTAATTTGGTCCGGACACTAGAATCAACGACTCTGTCGCCGATGCGAATTACCATTCCGCCTATCAGTGCGGAATCCACTGCATAATGCATCTCAAATTTCACATACTTTGTAGTCTCTAACAATCGTTTCTCCACTGCTGCTTTCTGCGCTTCGGATAATTCCATTGCCGATGTCACATAAGCGGTTCCGATGTCTTTATACTCCTTGACACAGTCAATAAAATAATCAAGCACCGTATCCACTTTTGCGAAATGACCTTTTTCTACAATCAGGCGGAGTAGTCCAACAAACTCCGCGGAAATCTTTTCTGCAAATATGTCTTCTACGATTTTTACTTTTTCTTCTTTTACGATTTTTGGATGACTCATTAGTTTGAAGAGTTCAGGGTTTTCTTTTAAAGCAGCTTTTACTGCAACTGCTTCATCCCGGAATTCATCCATTCTTCCGCTCTCTAACGCAACTTCAAACAATGCATCACCGTATGTTTTTGATACTAGCTTTGCCATGTCGAATCACCCATTTCTTTCAATGTTTCTTCTACCAGCGTATCCTGCACGGTCGCATCGATGTTTGCCGCAACAACTTTTGCCGCCATCATGGATGCAACTGTGATCATTTCCTGTTTTACTTCATCCATTGCACGTTTCTTAGAAAGCTCTGCTTCTTCGTTGGCTCTCTTTATGATGCGCGCTGCTTCTTCTTTTGCGTCACTCTCAATCCGGGCTGCATTTTTCTGCGCCGTCTTGCGGGCCTCGCTTAAGATCTGCTCTGCCTCTTTATCGACTTCTTTTAACTTCGCATCATATTCTGCTTTGAGTGCTGCTGCATCCTGTTTATCCGTCTCTGCCGTCTTGATATCGGTTGCGATACGGTTTTTTCTGTCATTCAGCAGCTTGCGTGCCGGTTCAAACAGCATCTTGGACATGAATAAAAATAAGAAAAATACTGCTAACGCCATCAAAATCACATCATGCAGTAACTGAAAATCCAGTCCAAAAAGTCTTGTCATTTCCTCCAAGGTTCGGCCTCCTTTCCAATTTTTTTATTCCAAGAATGGAGCGCCATTCATTAGCCCAAAGGCTGTACGAACAGTAAGAGCATTGCGATCAAGAGTCCGTAAAGACCTGTCGTCTCTGCAACGGCCTGTCCTAAAAGCATGGTTGACATGATATCTCCCTTTGCACCCGGGTTACGTCCAACGGCTGCTGCACCATGTCCTGCTGCGATACCCTGTCCAATACCAGGTCCGATACCGGCGATAACTGCCAGACCTGCACCGATAGCTGAACATGCCATAATTAAATCGTGTCCTGTGATATTCATACTGAATCCTCCTTGTTTTGCGAAGCAAAATCCGAACCCTCTGGTGAGGAGAGGATTTTACTCCTAAAATATTATTATTCTTGTTCGTAGTTCTGACCAATGTATGTCATTGTCAACATACAGAATACATACGTCTGAATTGCTCCTGAGAACAAGTCGAAGTATACATGGAGTGCTGCCGGCCAGATGATTGCTATTTTGCTCAGCAGTCCATAAACCAGTGCCATCATAACGGTTCCTGACAATACGTTTGCGAAAAGACGCAGCGACAATGAAATCGGCACTGCGATCTCACTGATCACATTGATCGGAAACCAGATTGGCAGCCATGGCGGCAATGGGGAACACATATCTGTCCAAATCTGCTTGATTGGCAGATTCTTAAACTGCGTGATATGGATCAGGAAGAATGTAATAAGACCAAGTGCCAGTGTCGTACCATAGTCAGCTGTCGGTGGTCTTAATCCAAACAGACCTGAAATATTACTCATTAGAATAAAAATAAAAATGGTACTGATATAGTTGACAAACTTTGGTGCTGCCACTTTTCCCATAGTGCCGCTTACCATGTTATCCAGCATTTCAACCATCAGCTCGATAACATTCTGAAATCCCTCCGGGATCTCCTTTGCATGTTTGATCGCACGGTTTCCTGCAATGGCAAGTGCCATCATAAGGAGCATAACGATCAGTATGCAGACATGTGATGTCGTGATCCAGACTTTATGTCCGAATATCTCATATTGAACGATACCGTGTATCATAAAGTCAATATTTTCGGCTCCGGATGACATCAAAATTGCGTGATTCACTCTCTCACCTCCCTTATATGAAATTGTTATCTTCACTGTCTGAAGATACATCACCTCTTCCTTGCAGTTTTTGTATTACTCTATGTGTAAAGGGCTGTAAGTACGCAGATACTTTAAGTCCCAATACCCCGATAAACGCAGTGATCAGATTTCCCAGATTCCATTTCATCATAACAAAGAAAACGATCACAACCACGGCATAGCGGAGCAGCGATTTTGCAACGATCTTCTTCTTTGCATTGTCCTCACCGTACAACTCCACCGCATCTCTTAATACGGTCGCAATGTTGACTGCCATACCGCACGCTAAGATAATACCGAGCAGAAGTCCCGTGGTATACCTGACCTTGTCAGTGACAAACCAGACACCCGCCAGTTCCACGATCACTCCATACACAATAATTCCCAAAACAAGTCCCGGCAATGCATCATTGATTCTTCGTAACATTTCCTCTGCCACCGTCCTGTCCGTAAATCTTTTTTGCCATTTTAAAAATATTGGTAAATCCCGCCAGTGCACCCATGATAAACAGTGGAATCACGATCCAGAGCATATCATATTTCCTGCCGATCCATGTACCAAACAGAGTGCACATCACGATTGGAACGATCATATTCAATCCAAACTGCAGGATCAGTGTCAGCGCCTGAAACACCTTTCTGTTTTTTCTCACTTACATCGTTCCTCCATAAAGTACAATCTTTATTCATTATAACATTTTTCGCCATTTTGTCTATCAATTATCCGTCATTTTGTATAGATAATATTTCCTTTTTACTAAAATAATTTTAGATTTTACCTATTATATACAAAACATTACAATCTCTCCAAAAACATCACTGCATAAAAAAACATGTATGAAAAATCCCGTCTGTAACAGTTTCTTCCATGCATGCTTTTTTATTCATATTACAATTCCAACTCTATCCTGCGATTCGTATGTTCATAACGCTGCAGCACAACTCCCGCCGCATTCAGCATCTTTTTTGACGCCACGACCGCCGGTGTTGCCTCATACTTGTCACTGTCATACACGATCCTGCGGATCCCCGACTGAATGATCGCTTTTGCACATTCATTGCAGGGAAACAATGTAACATAGATCGTCGCACCCTCTAAGCTTCCTCCACGATAATTTAAAATCGCATTCAGTTCACTGTGTGTGGTATAAAAATATTTATTCTCTAAAGGTTCTCCCTCACGTTCCCATGGGAATTCATCATCCGAGCAGCCAGTCGGAAATCCGTTATAACCCATTGAGAGTATCTTGTGATCTTCGCTGACAATGCAGGCTCCCACCTGTGTATTCGGATCTTTTGAACGCATTCCCGAAAGTACTGCAACTCCCATAAAATATTCATCCCAACTGATATAATCTTCCCTTTTGCCGCTCATGTTAACCTCCAAAACTTTCAATAACCTGTACTGTTATTTGGTTCCAAAAATACGGTCTCCGGCATCTCCAAGTCCCGGAACAATATAACCATGCTCATTTAAATGGTCATCTAAAGCCCCAATATATACATCTACATCCGGATGATCCTCCTGCATTTTTTTCACACCTTCCGGTGCTGCAATAATGCACATCAGACGTATATTTTTAACCCCTTTGTCCTTTAACATCTGAATTGCTGCGGATGAAGAACCTCCGGTTGCCAGCATCGGATCCACCACAAACACCTCTCTGTTTGCGCAGTCTGCCGGAAGTTTACAGTAATACTCTACCGGCTCTAATGTCTCCGGATCACGATAAAGTCCGATATGTCCGACTTTTGCTGCAGGAATCATTGCCAGCATACCGTCCACCATGCCAAGACCGGCACGTAAAATCGGTACAACAGCAAGCTTTTTGCCCTTTAACTCTTTCACAGTCGTTTTGCAGATCGGTGTATCGATCTCCACATCTGCAAGTTTCAAGTCTCTGGTTGCCTCATAACACATCAGCATTGCAATCTCGCTGACTAAGGTACGGAAATCTTTTGATCCGGTTTCCTCTCTGCGGATGATACCGATTTTGTGCTGGATCAACGGATGATCCATTACTACGATTTTCCCCATTTTAATTTTCCCCGCTTCCTTCGTTACTTTCTTCATTTAAAAGAGTGACCAGCTTTTTGATGGTCTTTCTCATTGTTTCATAGCATAGCCCATATGCCTGCAGACTGCCGCCATACGGATCTAAAATCTCCAGTTCATCTCCGACAAGTTCCGTGAGAACATATACATTCTCCGGGTTGGCTCTCTCGTATTTTTCCAGAACCTTTTCTAACTGGGCGTGTTCCATAACAAGAACTAATGTATCCTCTGTAAAATCTTCTTCCGTCAGCTGTGCCGACATATAGCCATCCAGATTGATCCCATTGCTGATCATGACTGCTTCCGCTTTCTGATTGAGCGGCTCCGGAAATAAAACGACCATTCCTCTCGCACCGATTTCAACCGGATGTTTTAATACATACTCCCCAAGTATGCCCGCTGCCATCGGAGCACGGCAAGTTCCATTCTCCGCGACAAACAGGATTCGATTATATTGTTTCATGCGTTATCCTTCCTTCTCCCATCAGACCTGAATCACCTGATGTCCTGCTGCTTTCATTAACCGGTTCATGATTGCCTGACCGATTCTCGGTGTTGAAAAACTTTCTGAATAAATCGCATCTACATTCCAATCATCAAATTCACGCAATATTTTATATAAATGTCTGGCAATGGCATCCTCATCGCTTCTCGCTCCGATCGTCACCACATAATCTGCCTGATACAAAGATTCTGTCTCATCCGTCGCAACAACACCGACTTTTAGTCCTACTGCCTGTTTTTCCCTGACTAATGCATTGATCTTTGCAACAACAGCCTCCTGTTCTCCCTCAACCAGCACCAGATCTGCCTTCGGCGCATAGTGTTTATACTTCATCCCAGGCGCTTTCGGCTTCTTTGTGGAATCCGCAGCAATGATTCCCGGATCAATGCGCACTTCTTCCCCGAGTACTTCCTCTAACATCTCTTTTGTAATATAACCCGGGCGCAGAATCATAGGTATCTTTTCCGTCAGATCAATGATTGTAGACTCAATACCGATTCCAACCGGCCCCCCATCCAGTATCATCGGTATCTTACCATCAAGATCTAATGCCACATGTGCCGCTTCTGTCGGGCTCGGCTTTCCGGAAGTATTGGCACTCGGTGCCGCGATCATACAACCGCTCTCATCGATCAGTGCAAGCGCAACAGGATGATTTGGCATGCGGATTGCCACCGTATCCATTCCACCGGTGGTCTCATACGGAACCTTTTCATTCTTCCACACAATCATGGTAAGCGGTCCCGGCCAGAACGCGTCTGCCAGTTTCTTTGCCTGCGGCGGAACCTCTTTTGCAATGGATAAAAGTTCTTCAAATCTGCATATATGAACAATCAACGGATTGTCCGAAGGACGTCCCTTTGCCGCATAGATTCGTTTTGACGCCTCCGGATCAAGTGCATTTGCCCCGAGTCCGTAAACCGTTTCGGTCGGAAATGCTACCAGCCCGCCGGATCTTATAATCTCTGCCGCTTCCTGCATATCCTCCTTATTCGGATTATCCGCGTCTATCTTTATCAATTTCGTCTGCATATATCATTACTTCTTTTCTTTATAGTCTTATTTTTCTTTTACAAACCTATATCCGTTTTTTACCGAATGTATATATTATCGCACACTTCATTAAATTAGGCAACAGAGTGTGCATAATTCGCGGATTTGTACCTTAAATTTCCAGTGAAAATATATTGAAATATGAACTGTAACTTGCTATGTTTCCGCAAATGTGGCATAATTATTACTGTTCATCTGTAAACAGTTATGTTTGGAAAGGGGTTTACATGAAAATTACAAAATCTGATTTTGGTACAACAAACACAGGAGAAAATATTAATATATATCATCTTGAAAACGAGGCAGGTGCCTATGTAGAAATTCTTAACTTCGGATGCCGTCTTGTAAAGATCGTCGTTCCGGACCGCAATGGCAATCCAACAGATGTCTGCCTTGGCATGGACACCATGTCCGCTTATGAAAATGACGATGCAAGTCTTGGTGCTGTTGTCGGACGTGTTGCAAACCGCATCAAAGATGGGCATTTTTCTTTAAACGGAAAAGAATACCAGCTTGCCATAAACTGCGGCACCAACCATCTTCACGGAGGTCTGGTCGGATATGCCTCCAAACCATGGGATGCAAAAGTCAAAGATGATAAACTGATCCTTACTATGGTTTCCGCCGACGGCGAAGAAGGTTATCCGGGCAATCTGACTCTGACCGTCACCTACGGCTGGTCTGAGGACAACGAACTCTCGATCGTATACGAAGCTTCTGCAGATCAGGACACCCTGCTTAACGTCACAAACCACGGTTATTTTAACTTAAACGGTGAGGGAAGCGGTGATATTCTTTCTCACGAACTGTATATCGATGCAGACGCAGTCACAGAACTTGACGATTCGCAGGCGCCTACCGGAAAACTGATCCCGGTCGACAATACACCGTTTGATTTCAGAGTGATGCACACGATTGGCAAATCCTACTACTCAGACTATGACCAGCTGCACAAATTCGGCACCTACGACCACAACTTTGTGATCAACGGAACCGGTCTTCGCGAAGCAGCCGTACTACAGTCCAAAGAAAGCGGTATCCGGATGACCTGCTTTACCGATCAGCCGGGCATGCAGCTTTATGTTGCCAGCCAGCCGATGAAACAGCCGGGCAAAAACGGTAAAATCTATGACAGCCGCACCAGCGTCTGCTTAGAAACACAGCATTTCCCGGATGCAATCAACCATGATAACTTCCCAAGTATCGTGTTACACCCGGATGCACCGTTCCATTCCAAGACGCTGTATCATTTTTCTACATTTTAGTGTACTGACACATGAACGACAACGCTGCAGATGAAAAATCTGCAGCTATTTTTTTAACATGTTCTGTATAGAACCCCTTCCGGATTTACCCTTTCTTTCTGTTCCCACAGGCGACCATCCATATCGCAAATAAAACAATACCTGAAATACTTCCAATTACCCCAGGCAGTAGTCCCGGTTCCCGGTAGGTAAGTGTGACCGTATGTGTGCCCTGCGGGATACAGACTGCCATAAGACCTCCATACGCTTTAAAAATTTCTGTATTTTTCCCATCAACACAGGCAGAAAATCCACTGCTGTATGGCACGGAAAAGAATGCGATTCCTCCATCCGTGTCTGTATAATCAAAAGTAAGATGTGTGTCATCATATGTAAACCGGTTCGCTGCGCTTTTGTTTTGCTGTTCACACTGTGGCGCAAATTCTTTTGCACTGATTTTCGGAACCTGCGTTGCCAAAAGCTCTGTCGCACCTGTCTCTTCTATGATTTTTTCAGTCACATCATCCTCCGCAACCAGTGTATACACCAGCACAAGATCTTTCTGTTTCTCTGAGAGTTTCTCGTATTCAGAGCGTTTCATACAGCTTGTAAAAACCGTTCCCATATGCAGATAATTCCTGTTTTCATATATGCCATAACCGTTTTCTTCCCCTGTTTTTTCATATCCTGTCAATAAATCCTGATTCACAAATCCATAATCGTCCGAACTTATCTCATTCTGCAAAAAAAACCTTACTGACAAAAGACTGCGGATTCCCGGTCTGTCGTATGGAATTTCGCTCACAACATCACGTGTTATCCCTGCAAAATCATAAAAATCCATAATGGAACCCGAAACCGTACTTAAAAAACAGGACACAGATGGGACATCCTGGCACATCATGGCATTGTGGTTCGACTGATCCGTTTCCACCCGGTAAAATTTATCCTCCTGCGGTCTGATCTTTGCCATTTCCGTAAAAATCTGTTCTTTATAAGATTCCCTGCCATGATCTGTCACCTGTGTATATCCCATATGGATATGAAGATACCCGGTTCCTACACAGCAGACCACAGTCGCTGCCAGAAATACATTCAGATATTTTTTCTTTTTATCTTTCTTCAAAATCCATACCAGATATGCCAGTATCACAAAACTGCCGATTCCTGCCACAAGTTCCAGCTCATACAGCGAACGGTTCTGAATCTGAAAAAATCCATCTGCCTCTACCAGTGCCGATCTGGTAATGACTCCGATCAGCAGAAATACCATCAGCAGAACGCCATAAAAAACCGATCCCATCGAAAATGACTTTCCATCAAAATCCTCCACCGCAGATGCTGTCATAGATGCCATGATCAAAAGCGGCATGAAAAACCATCTTGCATAATATACCGCATTTCCTGCTACAAAAAGCGAATTGAGTGCCGGAACAAGTGCGAAAACCAGACAGACAGCACACAGTTTTTTCCGGAAATCCCATCCTTTTTTCTGTATCAGATATGCGATAACTCCGCTGACCGCAAACAAAGGCAGATACAGACTGAGTGACGCCACCTGCCCTTCCTTCGTTCCAAACAATGTTCCGCCACTGATGATATCCGGCGGCAGGATCATACTCTTTAGGATTGCAAAATAAGTTTTTACATCCTGATAAACAAATAAATTTCTGCCAAAAATCGTCTGCGATACTCTCCGGTTGCCTGCCACCGCAAGCAGAGATGGGAGCAAAAAGAAACATGCCATCAGAGTACCTGACACACCCTCTGCAGCAAACCGTCCCACACAGTGCAGTTTCTCTTTTTTATCATACTGTGCATCCGCCACATACCGCACAATGATATATACGGTCACAAATATCACTTCCCCTACAAAAAAGAAATAATTTGTCACTGCCATAACAGCAGTCAGAAGCGCAAAATATCCATATTTCTTCTTTTCTGCCAGCCGGTCAGCCGCAAGGAGATAAAATGGAAAAAATGCCACCACTTCCCCAAAATGAAAAAATACCAGACTTACCAGCATATAACCGCAGAAACCATAGAGCAGGCCTCCGATACAGGCACTTCTTTTATCCTCTGTAAACTGCCCGGTATACAGATAAGCGCCCAAAGATGCCAGTGCGATCTTTAACATCATAAGATACGGCATCAGATATGGTACCACCTCTTTTGGAAAAGGAACCGTCAGCCAGAAAAACGGACTTCCAAGCAGATAAAAAGAATAACTGGTATAAATACTGCTTCCTAAATCTGTCTTCATATCCCAGAAAAAACTGCCGTTTCTTACTGCCTCATGCACCTTCATATAAAACGGGATCTGCTGGACATTATAATCCCCGAAATAAACAAAAAATCCGCCATCACGGACCAGAAATGGCAGAAAACACAAAAGTGCCATTAGCAATGCAAGAAAAAATATCCCTGTTTTTCCCTGCAGTAATCTTCCTGCAAAATTTTCGTCTGTATTTATCTTTTTTCCTTTCATTCCTGTTTCCTCCCCGAAATACAACTGTTTCTACATCTATAGGGACCAGTAACACATACATTCCCTGTAAAATAATTTCTTTGTATACTTCTGCCACTTCCTTTATACTAATATATATAAACAATCTGTCAGAGTCAAATATTGCCTTTAAAATGGACTGCAATCTGGCATGATGTAAAAAGTACAGAAAGGAAGACTCTCCTATGGAAAATAAAATTACCATCCTGTCTGACCGGAAACACATTGAACTGGATACAGACAGGATTCTATACATTCTCATGGTCGGAAAAAATGCAGAATTTCATATGCTGCATGGCGAAATATATCATACGAGAAGTACAATTTTACAGATTGAGGAACAGCTAAACAGCCATTTTATACGGATTCACAGAGGCTGTCTGGTATCAGCAATGGCAATTCATGACATCAGAAATTATGTGGAACTGAACAATGGCGAAAAACTGTCCTATACCATCCGCAAGAAAAAAGAACTGACCGCTCTGTTCCGTAAAAAACAAAAAGAACTGATCGGTGGCTTTCCGAAAGAAGATCTGCCTGTGACATGGCAGGAATATTGCGTCTATTACCGGGGAATGGAACATATGCCGTTTGCATTTGCCGATATTGAAATGGTATTTAACGAAAAAATGCAGGCGGTGGACTGGATCTTCTGTTATGGAAATCCTGCACTGGCAAGTCTGGAAAAAGTTCCATTGGAAAATCTGATCGGGAATACGTTCAGCAGTCTGTTTGCAAATATGGATACCAAGTGGCTGCGCCTGTATGAACGTGCAGTGCTGTATGGGGAAACGATAGAAACCGTAGACTACAGTCCAGAGATTGATACCAGACTTAAGATCACATGCTTCCCGACATTCAGCGGACACTGTGGCTGTGTGATGTATAATGCAGATAACGTTATCTGGTATTAAGGGCTGGAATCTGCATTTCAAGACAGGTAAAATTTAATTTGAACGAAATTGATGCTGATTCGAACCAAATTACTGTCGATTCAAGACAGATTTATGTCGATTCGAGACAGGTTGCTTGTCATACAAGGTCTGTTTCTTTAATATGATGTTGGGGGCAAAAGGTGGTTCAAAATATAACGATTGGTAAATTGCACAAAACCGAGACCGTTTTTGTGACTTTGGAAGAAAATTAGTAAATCTTAGTTTGCCTGTCAATCCATAGTGTTTTGCTGCCATGGACGGCAGCAAAAGTCTTAATGTCCCATGGACGGGGCATTTAAGACGTACACGTCACTCCGAGAAAATCTAATTGAGGCGAACTTAGATTTTCTTATTTTCGGACAACGGAACAAAACAGGCACGGTTTTGTGCAATTTATCAGTCAAAAATTTAAAAATCACCTTTTGACCTCAACATCATAATAATTCAAAAAACTCAAAAAACATAAGAAAGGAACAAATGTATGAAACAAGAAGCAAAGAAACTGCTCGCATATGTGATGGCACTGTCGGTCATGGTATCGGCAATTCTAAGCGGAAGCCTGCCAGCACAGGCAGCCACACTCAGTCCCACAGAGAATAACAACCTATCAATCTCTGAAAACGAAGACGGAATCACTGTCTATACCCTGACCTCCAATGTCACGGACGGACTCTCACTGACCCTGGCAGATGGGGAAACTGTCATTTTAGATGGTAATAACTATTCCATAAGCGGTAGATCTGTTTACGGAACAGTAGATAGTACCCCTGCCCTGACTCTCTCCGGTAACGGTACATTGATTTTGAAAAATATCAACTTATCTGGCGGGAACGGCTGCCCTCCTATTTCATGGCCAAATTATAACGGTTCTGCCGCTGTCAATGTTGATTCTGAAAACGTCTCATTAATCCTTCAGGACACCGTCACTATGACAGGAGGCAATGCCGGTGGTTATGATACAGATGGTAACTCCGGTTCAAACGGTTTGCCGGGTATGATCTTTCATGGTGATTCCCTGATTGTTGACAGTGCAAGCGACGTTTCTATTACCGGATCCAATGGGTATGATGGGTATTATTCTAGGAATTTTTATCGTCCCGTTTCCGGTACCCAGGGAGCTGACGGTCTTCAACTTTCCAGTGGATCTCTTACCGTCCATTCTGATGCAAAATTAACAATTACTGGTGGAAATGGCGGCGAAAACACTGATACCAGAGTCTCCAGCGGTGATGGCGGTAACGCCCTGTCTTTCGACGGTATGTATTATTCTGTCGCTTCCAATGCCGTTGTTACTTTCAATGCCGGCAAGGCTGGCAGCATTACCAGTGATTCCACTTCCGATAAATCTGGCAGTGGCGGTAAAATACTTTCTTATAAAAACGGATTATTCCAGGATCAGACCTTGTTAAAATCTGCATTAAGTGACGATACTGAGACAGTTACTGTCAAATTGCACTACCCAACTGAAACACAGATCTGGTATGCAAAAAAAGATACAACCCTGAACACTTCAAAGTTGCCGGATTCAGATTATTATACCGTTTACGGCTGTTATTCGGATGATTCTTTTTCATCCTCTGTGACATTCCCTTATACTCTTTCAGAGGATACAGAGCTATATGCAAAATGTACTCCAAAAACTTTTCAGGTCAGCTTTATCACAGATGATGATTCCATTATCATACCAAAACAGGCTGTAACCTATCCTGCTTCCGCAGCAGAGCCGACAGGACTTTCCAAAACCGGTTACACCTTAGATGGCTGGTATACAGATAAGGATTGTACAACCGCTTATGATTTTTCTTCTAAGGTTACCGGCGATATTACTTTATATGCTAAGTGGAATATTAATTCCTACACGGTTTCCTTTGATTCCAACGGCGGCAGTTCTGTTGCAACACAGTCTGCAACCTACAATACTGCAGCTTCAAAACCGGCTGATCCTTCCAAAACCGGTTTTACTTTTGCCGGCTGGTTTACCGATAAGGACGGCAAGAACGCTTATGACTTTTCTTCTAAGGTTACCGGCGCTATTACCTTATATGCTAAGTGGAATATCAATTCCTGTACGGTTTCCTTTGATTCCAACGGCGGCAGTTCTGTTGCGGCACAGTCTGTAACCTACAATACTGCAGCTTCAAAACCGGCAGATCCTTCCATGACTGGTTGCACCTTTGCCGGCTGGTTTACCGATAAAGACTGTACAACAGCTTATGACTTTTCTTCTAAGGTTACCGGCGATATTACTTTATATGCTAAGTGGGACAAAATTCCTGATCAGTCTTTTAACACACCAAAGAAATACAAGGTATCCTTAAATGCCTCTTCCATCCCACTGCAAAAGGGAAAAAGTACAACTGCAGTAAAAGCAACACTTACAAAAGGTGATTCCATTGCCAAATGGAAATCTTCCAATAAAAAAATTGCAACCGTTGACAAAAAAGGAAAGATCACTGCAAAGAAGACCGGCACTGCAACCATCACTGTCAGAACCAAAAAAGGAGCAACTGCATCCGTAAAAGTGAAGGTACAAAAGGGTAAGGTTACTACCAAAGAACTTACCATTACCAATGTAACTGATAAGAAACTTACCCTGAAAAAAGGAAAAACTTTTAAGATAAAGACCTCCGTTACACCAATTACTTCACCGGATAAAATCAGTTATGCTTCTTCTAACAAAAAAATTGTGACGGTCGATAAAAAAGGTAAATTAAAAGCTGTAAAAAAAGGCACTGCAACCATCACTGTCAAAAGCGGTAAGAAAACTGTCAAATTTAAAGTAAACGTTAAAAAATAATAAATTGTTTTGTGCTTATTTTTGTACACGGTTTTTTCGTGTTTTGACTTGTATTACCCTCTTTTTTGTATTAAAATAATCTAAAGCTACTGAAGCGGTAGCGAGTCTATGATTCTATTTTAAGGAGGGAATACAAAATGGCATTCGTAATTTCTGATTCTTGCGTAAGCTGTGGTACATGCGAGCCAGAGTGTCCAGTAGGAGCTATTTCTCAGGGAGACAGCCAGTTCGTAATCGATGCAGGCGCTTGTGTAAGCTGTGGTACATGTGCAGGGGTTTGCCCAACAGGAGCTATCAGCGAGGAATAATACTTAAAGAGTTTTTTGCGAGTAAAACTCTTGTGGCTTAGATGTAATACATCCGGTCACCAAAAAGGAACTGTGAATTTTCACAGTTCCTTTTTTTGGCAGCGAATGCAGAATTTTCCTAAATAAGTCCGCTTAAATCAATTTCATAAATCATTTTTTCCGGTTCTTTTTCCTGTTTAAAAAACAGGATCATATACCATGGTAAATACAGGACTTTTCCATCTTCTTCCACGTTTGATTTTGAAAAAACAATGCTCTTTTCGAATTTCCATTGTTCCACTTCCATCGCATGATCCATTGCCAGATGTTTTTTGAAATCTTTCCCTGATTTAATTTCTACCAGCTCTGTATGAAGTCCTTTTTGCAATACAAAATCTAATTCTCCTATTTTCTTCGAATCATAATAATGAAGTTCAAAGCCATTTGATCTCAAATTTTGCGCAAATGCATTCTCCAGAATACTGCCCATATTGATGTCTACATTTCCCATCAGAAGATCAAACTGGATATTTTCCATACAGGAAGCACAAAGCAGTCCCACATCATTCATATAAAGTTTAAATAAATTACGTTTTTCGCTTAACTGCAATGGTGCCTGTGGTTCCGTTACGTTATAGCATGGCAGCGCAACGCCCGCATCCGCCAGCCAGTTAAAACTGTCTTCATATCTGATAAGTCTTGCCGAAGCCTGAATGCTGTTTAATTTAAATCTCCGATTCTTCTCATTTAACTGGGCTGGAATACTGTCAAATATTGCTTTGATTTTTATTTTTTCATTTTCCGACGCATATTTCGCTATATCCAGCCGGTAAAGATCCAGTATACTTCTCTGATTCAGCACTACCTTTGCTATATCATGCGTATCAACATAGATCTGCACGGTCTCCGGCATTCCTCCCACAACAAGATAACTGTAAAAAAGTTTGCAAAGTGTCTCATGCACGGTTTCAGACACGCTTTCTTTCTTGTCATAACAAGTTTTTAAATGTTGCAATGTTTTATCCTGTACCCCATTTGCCCACAAATACTCCTCAAAATCAAGCGGATACATCGGTAAAATCTGTTCAAAGCCAACCGGATAAGATGTAACCTCTTTGTATCGCACCCCAAGCAATGACCCTGATTCAATATAATCAAATCTGCCATCCTCCACAAGAAATTTAATTGCGGACCGTACCTGCGGGCATTCCTGCACCTCATCAAATAAGATCAGTGTTTTTCCAGGTTCCAACGGTGTCTGAAGATATGCTGTCAGGTTTGTAATAATAGCCTCTGCTGTCAGTTTCCCATTAAAAATATCTACTGCCCGCTCATCTGTCACAAAATTCAGTTCCGCAAAATATTCATACTCATTTTTTCCAAATTCACGAATCAGTGTTGTTTTTCCTATCTGTCTTGCCCCTATAATACACAAAGCCTTTCCATTCGCTTCCTTTTTCCACTTTAAAAGGTCCTGATATACTTTTCTTTTCAGCATTTTCTGTCCTCCAGATACTAGGATTTCCTGTTCCCTGCTTTAATATTAACATTTTTCCGTAGTTTTTCAATGTATACTGTAACATTTTTCCGTACATTTTTCTTTCATTTTTACTTGTTGTTTGTAACGTTTTTCCAAAAAAAATGAAGAATCTCATAAAATACCACTGTGTCCTTCAGTGCAATAATAACATAACGGCTTTGCTGTATATTCTGTTATAAATTATATTTATATCTTCTTTTTGCATATCCCTTTCCTATCGGTTATAATAAATAATAAATTTCGAAATGGAGTGTTATTGATTTGATGTGTCAGCTTGATCCGGCAATAAAAGAAGAAATTATAGCATGCTGCAAAAAATATCATGTCGATAAAGTCATTTTATTTGGCTCCCGCGCCAGAGGAGACAACGGGCCTTACAGTGACATCGACCTCGCAATTGAAGGCGCAGATGACTTTGACCGCTTATTTGCAGAATTGAAATACAATGAATTTACCCTGCTTGACATGGATATCATTAATCTAAATGACAGGGTAAGCGAATTGTTGATGAAAGATATTTCACATGACGGATGTATTTTATACAGGAAAGGACGGGAACATGAACCGGAAAATTGAAAACTATTTTTCAAGTCTTGATACTTTACATGAGGCATCTGTTACTGACTACACGCAAAACAAAATCGTTTTAAGCGGTTGTGTCAACACTTTTTGCCTGACCTTCGAATTATCGTGGAAAGCGATGAAATATATTTTGGAGGCGGAAGGTGTCGATAAAGGCAGAATCGGTTCCCCAAAGCTAATTCTTATGGCAGCCCTTACCCGTGGATTGATTGAAGATGAAGCCGCATGGCTTCGCATGTTACGGCTTCGCAATGATGAGTCACACCACTATAATCAGGAATGTGCCATTGAACTGTGCCGCATGATTCCGGAGCTTCTTCCTTATTTTGATGATCTGAAGGAAAAAATGATTGCATTCGGGTACGGAGAATAATACAAAACGCTATTGCACCAGTGATCACACTGCAATGCAATAGCGTTTTTTTATGCCTTTTCTTTTTTGTTTCTGCCCCATCTCTTTTTGGGTTCTTTCTTTTTCAGATTACCACGGATCGCTGCATCCAGCTTCCGGAATCTCTCTTCGTCCGCCTCATCCTGTTCTCTCATAAGGTAGTTCATTTCCTTGATGACCTGTTCTCCCACATCTTCACTGATGTGCCGGCTCAGTTCCTGATTATTTGCTGCGATCGCCGTTCCGACGATCTGTGTCATCAGTTCGGTAAACTGTGCCATCTTGTCCGTATTGTCGAGGACACTCTGGTTCTCATTCTGTGCAGGTAAGGACACGCACGTAACCTGGTGCAGATCCTGTTTTTCTCCCGGATGCATCTCACCAACTTCTGCCTGCGCATCGGGGGACATATTATGTACGATCATACGAATCGCTTTCAACTGATATCCCTGTTCTTTTAATTCCTTGATTCTCTGGAACTCCTGAATGTTTTCCTTTGTATAATACCGGTGCCCAAGTTCGTTTCGCGGAACATTAAGCTCCAGTTCATCCTCCCAGTAACGCAATACATGTGACTCTACATTTACAATATTTGCAGCGTCGGAAATCATGTAACGTACCTTTTCCATTCCGGTTCCTCTCCTTCCTTTTATCTGCTAACCTATATTATAAGCATTTAAAAGGCCGTCTACAACGAAAATCGCTCGTCTTATTCCGACAGGATACGCGAAATATTCGCTGTTGGCAGTAAAAGGTGTGTCAAAATGCTCAGATTAACCTTACGGCAACCTGAGCATTTCATTATTTCTCCATATTTGCAAACTTCGTGTACTGCGGCAGCCATACCAGATTGACGGTACCGATCGGACCATTTCTCTGTTTGGCAATAATGATCTCCGAGATTCCTTTCATCTCAGAATCATGATTATAATAATCATCACGATAAATAAACATGACAACATCGGCATCCTGCTCGATTGCGCCGGACTCACGCAGATCAGAAAGCATCGGGCGATGATCCGGACGCTGCTCTACAGCTCGTGACAGCTGGGACAATGCGACCACCGGCACAGAAAGCTCCCTTGCAAGTGCCTTTAAGGAACGGGAAATATCCGAAATCTCCTGCTGACGGGAATCGGACCCTCTGCCGGAACCAGACATCAACTGTAAGTAGTCAATGATGATCAGCTTCAGATCATGCTCTAATTTATACTTCCGGCATTTGCTCCGCATTTCTGCAATGGAAATACCCGGTGTATCATCGATGATAAGTTCCGAATTACCGATCGTTCCGGCACCTTCAATCAACTTCTCCCAGTCAGAATCAGAGAGATTACCGGTTCGGAGTGCCTGTGCATCCACCCTTGACTCTAAGGAAAACAGACGATTGACCAGCTGTTCCTTTGACATTTCGAGGGAAAATATTGCTGTACACATATGCTCGTGAAATGCCACATACTGCGCAATGTTAAGAACAAACGCCGTTTTACCCATGGAAGGACGTGCCGCGATCAGAATCAGATCGGACGGCTGCAAGCCTGCTGTGCGGTAATCAAGATCAATGAAACCCGTTGGGATTCCCGTAACGGTTCCAGATGTTTTTGCCGCGTTCTCAATCTTTTCGAGCGCATTCATAACGACCTGGCGGATTGGCACATAATCGCCACCCCCACCACGTGTGGAGAGCAGATCAAATACCTTTTTCTCGGTAATATCCATGACCGTCTCAACACTCTCTTTTCCCATGTAGCACTCGTTTTCGATCTCTTCGTTTAATTTGATGAGTTTGCGCCGCATGGAATTGTCTTTTACAATCTGTGCGTAATATTTTACATTTGCCGAAGTCGGAACCGCATTTAACAGATCCCTGACAAACTCTAAACTTGCAATTTCTGCCGGCACATCTTTTTCTTTTAATTTGTTCTGCAAAGTGACAAGATCGACCGGAAGTCCTTTGCTGTATAATTCGATCATGGTATCAAACAATATCCCGTACTGTTTGTAATAAAAATCCTCACTGATGAGCATTTCCATAGCAGTGAGGATCGCATCTTTGTCCATGATCATAGAGCCGATGACCGATTGTTCTGCCTCACGGCTGTTCGGCATCGTACGGTTGATCAGTGTTTCTTCCATTTTTATTCCTCTACTACATGTACGTTAAATTTTCCTACTACCTTCGGATGAAGCTTAATTGCAACTTCTGTCACTCCAAATGTACGGATTGGCTCCGGCAGCTGCATTTTCTTTTTGTCAAGATCCATACCAAGCTGTGCCTTTGCTGCCACTGCGATCTCTTTGGTGGAAACGGAACCAAATGTACGTCCGCCTTCACCGGCTTTCATTTTTACCGTTACTTTTTTATCTTTTAATTCCTCAGCAAGTGCCAGTGCAGCTTCATACTGCTCCTGTGCCACTTTATCTGCATGCTGATTCTGCAGTTTTAAATCATTGAGGTTTTTTGGTGTTGCCTCCACACCTAACTTTTTCGGGAAAATCGCATTGCGCGCATAGCCATCGCTGACATTCACGATCTCTCCTTTTTTGCCTAATGCTTTTACATCTTCTAATAAAATAACTTTCATATATAAAACCTTCTTTCCTGATTATTCTGATATATCGCCCTCTTTTAACATCTCATCAATCGTATCCTGAATGATATGCTTTGCCTGCTGCAGGGAACAGTTGGTAAGCTGGGCTCCGGCAACATTTAAATGCCCACCTCCACCAAGCCGCTCCATGATAAGCTGTACATTGATCTCATCAATGGAACGGGAACTTACATAAATTTTTCCCTGATATTCCGTGAGAACAAAGGATGCCTTGATCCCCACAATATTTAAAAGCTCATTTGCTGCCTGTGCACAGACGATGGTCGGACTCTCCACTTCATCTGCCGGACAGATGGAAATCGCAAATGCTCCACGATATACTTCCGCATGGCGCACCGCCTCTGCACGCGCCTTGTAAGCTGCCATATCATTGCGGAGCATCTTGCGTACTCTCGTCACTTCCGCACCCGCACGTCTTAAATAAGCTGCCGCCTCGAAAGTACGGACACCTGTCTTTGTCATAAAGTTGTTGGTATCAATCAAAATACCCGCATAGATACAGTCTGCCTCACATGGAGCAAGACGGATATTTTCTGAAAAATACTGCAGCACTTCGGCGATCATCTCACATGCACTCGACGCGTACGGCTCCACATAAGAGAGAACCGGATTCTCGATTACCTCATTCGTCTGTCTGTGATGATCAAATACACAGACGGTCTGCGTGCGTTTTAGCAGCTCCGGACATTCGGTGTAACTCGGACGGTTTACATCGACAACAACCACCAAAGTGTTTTCATTGGTAAGCATGAGCGCCTCTTCGTTTTTGATAAAAAGATCTGCCGGATATCCCTTTTCCTCAGTAAAACACTCTACCAACGGACGTAGGGACGAAGTGATCTCATTTAACACGATCTGTGCCTTCTTGCCAAGTACTTTTGCCGCACAGTAAATACCGATCGCTGCACCGAGAGAATCCACATCACTGATGCTGTGTCCCATAATGATCACATGCTCTCTGCTCTCGATGATCTCCCGGAGTGCATGTGCCTTTACTCTTGCCTTGACTCTGGTATTGCGCTCTACCTGCTGCGTCTTACCGCCGTAATAAGTAACTTCCTCGCCATCACGCACAACGACCTGATCGCCGCCGCGTCCTAATGCAAGGTCGATGGACATACGCGCATACTCATAATTCTGCGTATAGCTTGCACCGTTTGCTCCAATACCGATACTGAGCGTCACAGCCATCTCATTGCCGACCTTAACAGTCTTCACATCTTCAATCAGGCTGAAACGATCTTCGCGAAGTTTTGCAAGATACTGATATTTAAATACAACAAAATACTTATCTTTCTCAATCTTGCGGACTAAAGCATCCAGTTCTGTAAAGTATTTATTGACTTTTCTGTCAATTAATGCCACCAGAAGAGATCTCTTGACATCTTCAATACTGTCAAGTGCCTCATCATAATTGTCGATATACACAAGACCTGCAACCATTTTCTGTTCCTGGTTTTCTCTCATGTACCGGTTCTTTTCTGTCTCATCAAAAAGATATACCGCCGTCAGATATTCGTTGCTCTCATCAAGTGTAACAAGACTGTCCACGCTGTTTAACTCTTCAAAGTAGATTCTTTTTAAAGCGGCCCGGAAATCCTGCTCCTTTAACGTCAGGCTTACTGATTCCAGACCTTCATTTTTCTGCAGAAGTTCCTTTGTCAATGACGGGAAAATCGTCGTGATCGACTTATGATATTTTTTATCCTTTCCGGTCAGTTCTGTAAACTGTTCATTCACCCATAAAATCTTTGCATTGTAGTCTAACAGTGCATACGGTATTTCAAATTCATTTAAAAGCTGCCTCTGTACCGTTCCATACTGCGTTGCAAAATTGATCAGCTCATTAACTAAAACCGGCTTATTTCTCACATACACGATCAGGGAAACCACAAAGTAAATTGCAGTAAATATCGAAAACATAGCACCCGAAAGTATGTCATCCATATAAATTACAATATTCATGCATATCAGAAGGATCGTCATGAACATGGGCCAGTAAAGAGATTTTCGAAGTCTCCCTCTAAGCTTTACTTTATTACTTTTCATAATGATCTCCATTTCTGCCCACTTTTTAGGGCATCGCAAACATTCTACGAGGGCTTATTCTTCCATCCGTCTTAGAATAGTCTTTGCTAACAATTATAGCATTTTGCACCATTAATATAAAGTATTTTTTAAAAAAGGAACCAAAGCAGTGTTTCTGCCCTGATTCCTTTTTTAGTCTGCAGCCTGAGCCGGTCATATTTAATTCTGACTCTCCGTATCACGCGGAACAAGCGTCAGATAATTATCCGTATCCATATCATTGATCAGATTATCTGATAGAATCCTCTCCCCGGAAACTTTCGGTTCTTCCCGCACGAAGCTTTCCTCATCGAGTTCATATCCTGTTCCTTCCGTATAAACAGTACTGATAAATCCGGATTCCTGTCCGCCACCGTAAATCGGAAAAATAATCTTATGCCAGTCATTTTCCAGATCATCACTGATCATTACCGGTGTGTGAATTTCTGAAAATGCACCGAGCACCTCAAACTGACCGTTTTCTCCCGGTCTTAAAATAAGCGCCACATCCCCGCGCGTATCCGATACAGTATCCCCGATCGTAACCGCAACAATCTCATCCGTTCCATCCTCGTTAAGATCTATGTAATTATAGTAATACCGCGTTTCTTTGCATTCTTCCTCCGGAATCTGATAATATTCCGTCAGAAAAGCCGCAAGTTCCGGATATTCGTCATCCTCAGAATATTCTTCCAACACATTGTAATTTTGTTCATCCTGCTCTGCAGAAAAGAAATGTTCTTCTAACGTCTTCTCTGTCTGCGTATCCGTCTGTTCTATTGTATCTGCATTATTCTTTTCTCCACAGCCTGCTGTGCCTGCCAGCACTGCCAGAAAAAATACCATACATAATGTCTTTTTCATGTGTCCTCCACCTGTCCGTACCGCTTACCGTTTCGGTTTACCATATATATTATATGATTCCACGCATAATTCCAAGACATTCTTGTGAAGTTTAAGAAATCCTTTCGAAATAGTTTTTAATGTTTTCAGAGATTAAGTGATGGCTACCCGGTTAAAGTGAAAAATTCTTATAGCAGTCCCTCAATCTCGTCTAACGACGGCATGACACGCAGTGCCCCTTTTCTTGTTGTGATAATGGATGCTGCTGCATTGGCAAAGGTAATCATTTCTTTTAACTGCTGTTTTGTAAGGTTATCTAAGCCATACTTTAATATATAGTGCAGGCAGCATGCACCGAAGGTGTCGCCAGCACCGGTGGTTTCAATCGTATTTTTCTGGATAAAGGCAGGAACCTCCACTATCATATCCTTATAATATGCTCTGCTTCCGTCACGTCCCATAGATAAAAGAATAAGCGGGATGTGATAGGTCTGCTGCAGCATATGGATTCCTTCGGTGTAGTTTTCTTTTCCCGAAAACCACTGAATCTCGTTGTCTGAAATTTTTAAGATATCGCAGACTGATAAGCCATATGCCATCTGCTCTCTTGCCTCTTCCATGTCTTTCCACAACGGCTCCCTGATATTCGGATCAAAAGAGAGGATCGCACCGTCTTCTTTTGCGACTTTAATTGCATGTCTTGTCGCACTTCTGACCGGCTCATCTGTCAGCGATAATGTGCCAAAATGAAAGATTTTCGCATCTGCAATGATGTCATCCCTGACCTCATCTTCCCGCAGCATCATATCTGCACCCGGATTCCGGTAAAAAGAAAAGTCACGATCGCCATCCGGTTTTGTTTCCACAAATGCGAGTGTGGTACGCACATCCTCATCCGTCAAAAGTCCACTCACATCAATTCCGGCTGATTCCACGGTAGCACGAAGCTGTCTGCCAAAAATGTCATTTCCGACTTTTCCTAAAAATGCGGTGTGATGACCTAATTTGTTTAACATTGACAGCACATTACATGGTGCCCCGCCCGGATTTGCCTCATAGACCGGGTTACCCTGTCCACTGGTGCCGTTTTCTGTAAAGTCAATTAATAATTCGCCGATGGCGACTACGTCATATTGTTTGTTCATTTGTGTGCTCCTTTCTGCTATGTTAAGCTAACGCAAAGTTCTGGTTTAGGTTGTTGGAACGTTGAGAGAACGGCACAGATTTAACGAAGGCACGCTCTCGCTGCCTGTCGCTCGCAGCGGATACTAAGTGAGCAAAATACGCTCACTAAGTACCGGCGGCTCCCCAGCACCTTCTTATAAATCCGTGCCGTTCTCTCAACTGCCTGCAGTCTGTGGCAGATTTCGCCCCGGCTTCGCTCAATTTACCTTCACAGCACCTCCGGCATCCACCTTTCCAGATATTTTCCTTACACTTCCTTAACGTACACCTGCCACGACTTATACTCGTTCCCAAGCCGCGGAACCGGCAAACCAGCATATACAAGCTGTGCCCCCGTAAAATACTCCGGCTCAACCGCATTCGGTGTGCCATTGATCCGCTGCACATTTTCACCATCTGTCTGCATTCCAACAACCTCCACCCGGTATTTTTTATCTTCACCAAGTCCCCGCAGTTTCACATACTCTGTTGCCGGATTACACTGCGTATCCATCGTTATCACCGTAACCAGCGCTTCGCTTTCATCCGGCGCACAATACTCCCATGCGGCATATTCTTTTTTCTGCCAGACATCTGTCAGTCTGTAATATCTTCCCTGCCGGATCAGCATCTCAAAACGGTGATAGTTTTTGATCTGCTCTCTGACCTGTTCCTTTTCTTCTTCCGTCAGCAGATTTAAGTCCAGTTCATAACCAAAACTGCCCGCCATGGCAGCTGCTGCCCGTGTCGCAAGTTCTGTCATTCTTCCGGTCTGATGGTTCGGAACCGCCGACACATGGGAACCGACCGTGCAGGACGGATAGGCAAAGGATGTTCCATACTGTATTTTAATACGCTCAACCGCATCCGTATTGTCACTGCACCAGATCTGTGGTGTATAATACAACATTCCCGCATCAAACCTGCCGCCGCCACCGCTGCATCCCTCAATCAGAAGATCCAGGTAACGTTCATGCAGCCGTTCCAAAAAATCATAAACACCGAGCACATAGCGGTGCAGGATTGCACCCTGATTCTGCTCTGCCGCCGTTTTCGACCAGATATCCGTGAGATGACGGTTCATATCCATCTTGACATAATCAGCCTTCGTGTCATCGAGCACTTTCGCAATCTGTGCAAAAATACCGTCCACCACTTCTTTTCTGGAATAGTCGAGCACAAGCTGATAGCGTGCACGCACCGGCATCTTCTCCGGTCTGTTTTCCCGCCAGCATCACAAACGGATTCTGCTGATGGCTGGATGACCCACGCCTGCTTCCAAATACCTGATTGCCATGCTCCACCGGCGTGCGCTCTAAGATCCGCTCCATCCCGTGTCTGCCATGAAAATGAATCACATCAAATTCTCCGGTCATAAAATCAAGTACAGCACTTGCTGCTTTTTCAATATGAACAGCCTCCTGCCCCCGGTTTGTAATCTGCACAGCCCTTGTAATAATATCGAGCTCTGCAAATATACCATAAAGCAGTGTCACCTGCACGCCACTTGGCTTGTCCTCCAGATATACCTTTAAAGTCTCACTTTCCGTACCCGTCTCGTCATAAGCTGCCGGAAGACCCGGTATCCGATATTTTCCCTCACAAACTTCGCAGGATACAAACCGCAGATCGGCACAGTAACTTCCATCCGAATTTTTCAGGATAAATGCCGGACTGCGGAAATCTCCATTGCCAAAGCAGGGATATTCCTGTGGCAATGCATCCATGGAATATGTCTTATCACAATCTGCTTCATACGGATTGCCGGAAAATCCCCTGTCATAATAAGTCAGAAGATACCGCATATTACCACCCAAACGTGGTCCATAATAAAGATGGAGCAGTTGTCCATAAGCACCGACAGTCATCTGATAAGTCGTATTTTTTGTATGCAACGTGATCAGTTTCTGATCCTGATCTATCATGATTGCCATAATCCGTCCCCTTTCCATACAGATCTTATTTCCGATAAAATACTTTTGCCTCGTATGGTCTTAAATGAATTCCATTTTCATTTCGAATAACATCTTTATAATTGCTGATCAGAACATCTTCTTCCCCGGTAAAACCGTCCTCCAGGGCAAAATCCATCTCCTGCTCCCTGAAATTGCAGACTACAAACAGTTTTTCATTTCCAAGTGTTCTGGTGTACGCAAACACATTCGGGTGTTCTAACGCTTTGCTCTCGTATACACCATACACAATGATTTCCATCTGATGACGCAGTTCAATGAGCTTTTTATAATAGGAAAATACGGAATCCGGATCGTTTATCTGCGCTGCCGCATTGATGTTTTTATAATTCTCATTGACAGAAATCCAAGGTGTACCCGTCGTAAATCCCGCATTGTCGCTGTCATCCCAGTGCATCGGAAATCTTGCATTATCACGGCCGATAGCATTGACAAATTTTAACATGGTTTCCTCATCTAAAATACCGCCACCGACAAAATCCCGATATGCATTCTTGATCTCAATATCACGAAATTCCGAAAAATCCTTACATTTGCGATTTGTCATTCCGAGCTCCTCGCCCTGATAAATATAAGGTGTTCCCTTCATAAAATGCAGACAGGTTGCAAGCATTTTTGCAGAAATTTCACGATACTCTTCACTGTCATTTCCAAATCTTGACACGGCTCTCGGCTGATCGTGGTTATCCCAGTAAAGGCTGTTCCACGCCACACCTTCGAGTCCATCCTCCCATTTTTCAAATACCTTTTTGAGTTCCACCAGATCAAAACTGCCGTCACTCCATTTTCCATACTGTGTCTGTCCGAGATTGACATGCTCAAACGTAAAAATCATGTCGAGTTCGCCCCGGTCTGCCCCGGCATAGCGTTTTGCATCCTCGACACCTGCCCCTGCGCCCTCGCCGACCGTCATCCAGTCAAATTTGGAGATTACCTTTTGATTCATCTCCTTTAAATACTCGTGCACACATGGGCCATTGTTGACATATGGGGAAGAATCCCCGTATTTTTCATTGCCATGCACGATTCCATCCGGGAAACGCTGATCTTTTGATATCATCGTACTGTCTGAGTTTTGGATTTTCCCAGTTGAGGTCCGGCTGTTTTTTGGAAAACATGTGAAGATAATACATATCTGTCGTCTGATCATACTCCCAAGCTGATCCGCCAAAACAGGATCCCCAGTTATTCGGTTCTTTTCCGTCTTTTGCGTCGCGCCAGATATAATAATCACGATATGGATTATCTTTGCTCTTTCTGCTCTCCACAAACCACTGGTGCTCATCGGAACTGTGGTTGACAACCAGATCCATGACGATCTTAATTCCAAGTTTGTGTGCCTCGGCAAGCATTTCATCAAAATCTTTTAATGTACCAAATTCCGTCATGATATCCCTGTAATCACTGATATCATAGCCATTATCATCATTTGGGGACTGATAGACCGGGGATAACCAGATCACATCAATTCCTAATAATTTTAAATAAGACAGCCGGCTCTTAATGCCGCGAAGATCGCCGACACCATCACCATTGCTGTCCATAAAACTGCGCGGATAGATCTGATAGACTACCGCTTCTTTCCACCATTTTTTTTCTTCCATAGGATTTTCCCTCCTGCTATACATCTGGCTCATATACATATTAAATTAAGTTGTCTCCCTTACTACAAGTGATACCGGCAGAGTAGTGCGGTTCGGCACAAGTTCCCCGTTGCCGGAACAGACAAGCAGTTCCACTGCCATCTTTGCCATCTCTCTGATCGGCTGATGAATCGTTGTGATCGGCGGTGTCGTCAAAGAAGCAATATTGACATCATCAAAACCAACAATCTTCATCTGTGACGGGACATCAATATTTAACTTATGGCATACCTGAAGAAGCTGTGCAGCGATCAGGTCACTGCTGGCAAAAATTCCGTCTGTGTCCGGATTCTCCTTTAACAGTTTTTCCAGAATCTGATGGTATTCGAGATGATTATACTCAAATGCCGTGGTATCTGCGATCTTATAAGAAATATTCTGTTTTTCACACACCGCACGAAAACCAACCGCACGCTCATCTGCCGGCATGGCAGTCTCATGAACACCGCTGATATGGATCAGATGTTTACAGCCGCAGTCGATCAGATGCTGTGCAGCAAGGCGTCCCCCCTGCTCATTGTCACACTCCACCTCTGCTGTTCCATTTTCAAGATAACGCTCAATCGTGATCAACGGCACATTTAGTCCGGTAAATTTCTCAACGCCAACCGTTCCGCTGCAGAGAATGACTCCCGCCACACGGTTACTGGTACACATTTCCATGTACTCCCATTCTTTTTCATTTTTCTCCTGGGAGTTAAACAGCAAAATCTTGTGTCCGTGATGATATGCCTGACTCTCTAAATTGCTGATCAGTTCCGCAAAATATGGGTGTCTGATATGCGGCACGATCACACCGATGGTATTGGTCGTCTGCTTTGAGAGAGAACGCGCCACCTCATTCGGACGGTAATTGAGTTTCTTCATCGCCTCATATACTTTTTTTCTTGTTTCTTCGCTGATATATCCACGATTATTCAGTACGCGGGAAACAGTGCTTACCGTCAGTCCTGTCTCCTTCGCCACATCCTTTAAGGTTGCCATACTTCCTCCCTGAAAACCTGTATCTTCTCTATGCTGCCCTTTTCCACACAAAATTTCTCTGCAATTTCAGGCAGTTCGAATATACCTATGATTGTACCACAATCCGCAGTCACTTCAAGAATCACGTCATCAAAAAGCAGAGAAAAATCACGGATTCCGGCACCTATCGAAACTGTTTCCTCACCGGCTTTTAACTCACCAGTTTTTTACTGTTTTCATACTCCTTGACCGGTTCCTGTCTCAGCACCTTTTCACCATTCTTATATGCAACAGAAAATTCTCTCGGCAATCCCATCGCCCCGGTATAATTTCTTCCCCGGTTTGGCAGCCTTAACCACGGAACCGAAATCACACGATCCCCTGTATTGCTGTAAGTCTGCGCCGCATAAGCCATCTTGTTGATGTATGCCGCATGACGCACGCCGTCGGTCTGAAACTTAAATCCATCAAAGTCACCCCAGAAGTAGTAACCATCTGCACTCCAGAACATCCAGGTTTCATTTCCTTTTTCATCTTTCAGACATACCAGATCCGGACATTCCCACGCTTCTTTGAATGTCAGCCGGTCGGTCTGCTCCCAGTTTGACAGATCCGTGGAACGGAAAATGCCAAAGTCGCTTTCCTCCAACCACAGTGTCATGATATAGGCGTTGCTCTTTTCATGCCAGAACACCTTCGGATCACGGTTTTCTTTACAGACAGTCGGCAACACACCTTTGTCAAGTTTATGGAGTGATTCTCCGCCATCGGTGCTGTATGCAACACGCTGGGTAAACTGCTTTCCTGTGCTCCATTTATTATTTCCGGCTGCCATCAGTGCAAAGAATACTCTGGAAAATGTATTTTTTGCACGGGTAAAATAATATGCCACCATGGATGCAAAAATGATGACGAGCAATGTGCTTAACCCAGTGATAAACAGGGAGTTTCCAAACGCTTTTATGAATTCCATTTTCTCAAATGCTTTTGTATAGTTTGCAAGTGTATATCCCTTTTCTGTAATAAAGGAAAATGGATTCTTGATGATATCACGTTTCTGTTTAAAGGAGTTTAACAGTACCAGAATGAACGGTACCATATAAAGCAGGAATAAAACAATGATCGCTGTAAAGCCAACAACATCCAATACACGGCGTTTTGTCCCGCCTACTTTTGAATCTCTGCTCATTATGCCTCTACCATATCCTCAAGTGCTGTCTGGATCTCACCTTTACTGTTTAACATGGTGATCTGTGTTCCTGCCAGATCTGATGTATCAGTGCTTCCGGCACTCTCTGTTCCTGCTGCATCTGTGCTCTCACCGGCATCACTTTTGCTCTCTGCGCTATTGCTGCCTGCATTTGCTGTATCTGTGCTGTTGTTGTTGCTTCCGCAGCCTGCTAACATCCCCATTGTCATTGCTGCTGTCATGAATACTGCTACCACTTTTTTTGCTTTCATCGTTTTTCCTCCACTCTTTCATGAATCTAAAATATGATAGGTTCCCGTTCCCATTTTACTAATTCTTTTTGGCTGTCCATCATTGCTGTCCTTACTGTGTCCTTACTTTACCACCGCCTTTTGCGTATATCAACCGGTTGATATACGATTTGTCAGTTATAATCAAATAATCACTTCTGTTTTGTACATATTCACAACATATATTTTGCATTTTTAATCATTTATGGGCAGAAAGGACTATTAAAGCCTTGTGTTTTATGTTAATCGGTTGACATTTTAAATTTTATCAATTCCGATTCCTGTTTATGGTACCGGAAAAACACACACCTATCATGCAAAGCAAAAAGAGGACCTCACAACTTAGTTGCAAAATCCTCTTTCCGGTGTGCCACACATTTTACTGTATGACGGGTATATTAATTTTATTTGGGAACTACTTACTGATCTTTATCTTCTTTGCACTGCTGAAACTTCCATAAACTTTTGCTCCTGTGGAATCTTTCTTATAAGCACGTACTTTTACATAATATGTCTTGCCTTTTGCCAATTTTCCAAGTGTTTTTGATGTGCCTGATATTGTTACTTTCTTTACATTCTTTTTGAATTGCTTATCCGTAGAATAAACGATCTGATATCCGGCTGCACCTTCCACTTTCTGGACTGTAACTTTTGCTTTTCTTCCCGAAACAGCTTTCATTTTCTTAATTGCAGATTTCTTTACGGTCACTTTCTGCCATTTCGCATATAAAGTAAGATTCTTTTTGCTGCTCTTTGAGATTGTTTTAATTCTCTTTGTATACTTGCTGTCTGTATACCAGCCCTTAAAGACATATCCCTTTTTGGAAGCAGATTTTAAATTTACCTTTTCATTGTAATAATATTTCGGGTTTTTGCTGCTGTTTTTACCTTTTCCTAACTTATAGGTAATTTTATAACCTACCGTGATCTTACAGGACGCGCTTACTCTGCTTCCATCTTTTGCCGTTGCCTTGATCGTGGTCACACCATTTTTCAATGCTTTTACTTTTCCATGCTTATCAACAGTCGCAACTTTTTTGTTGGAAGATGTCCACTTAACGTCTTTAATATCTGCATCAGATGGTGAAACAACAGCCTTTAATGTAAGCGTTGCACCTTTTTTCATTCCGGCTTTTGTTTTATTTAACGTGATTTTTTTAACTTTTACTTCTTTCTTCTCTGTTTCCGGTTTCTTCTCTGTTTCCGGTTTCTTCTCTGTTTCCGGTTTCTTTTCTGTATCTTTCTCCGGAGCATTTTTAATTTCTCCAAGTTTTACAGTACCAAATATTTCCGGTTTAGACCATCCCATTCCTGTTTCATCGTTCCAGCTCAATGTACCAATTCTTTTGCCACTTGCATCAGCATCATTGATCTGAAATTCAAGTCCGATCTCATCTCCGGCTTTTGGTGTGATATCCGTCCATTTAAATGACGCTTCAACAACATATCCGTCAGAAGTTATTTTTGCCACAGACTTCATATTCTCTTCAAGGCACTTTTTGCCATTAAATGAGTGATCATTTACATAACTGATCCTGTACTGCTTGTCATCGTCTTCATAAGAGTTGGATTTTCCATTATTTTCGTCGATAAATACTTCTAAGGAATCCTGCTCCCATGCATCACCGTTGGTATTATTGAGGACAGGATCTTTGATCTCGGCATATACATAAAGATTGTCTTTATCCCAGAGTAACTTCGCATTTGCAGAAACATTGGAGCCGAGATTGATTGTAATCGGAATGGTTCCGGCATTATCCCATACCGCATCTTTATCTCCGTCTACGGTAACTGTACCATAGGCAGCTTTCTCCACCCCTGGTTTCATCGTTACTTTCGCGTAATATTTACTGCTTGTTCCCTGTTTTCCTGTCAAATCATTAAATGCGGCTGTTTTATCCCCATTTGTAACCACAACATCCATTCCAATCACTTTTGCAACGGAAAGTCCTGATAACGGTACCTTTATGGTTGCCTGATAACCATTTTCTACTTCTGCTGCCTCGCTTCTTTTTACCGTTACGGTCACTGGTGTGATGTCATCTTTTCCGGAATTTGCAGAATCCACATAAACAGTAACTGCATCATTATCATCTTTTACGGCATCCTCTACCGTAACCTGCACGGTAAGACCATCTTTATCCCACATCGAAATAAAGGAAGCCGTGATATCATTCTGCATGATACTGTATGTCTTTCCTGTCACTGCATCACCTTTTTTCTCTGCAGCAACTACATCCTGAATTGACGGCTGGAGTCTGGATGCATCTACATACGCCCAGTACGCAGGTTTTGCTTTATAATTTCCATCAAAAAGCAATGGGCACTGCGCAGAGCCGTCTGCACCACCACCAACACCGGACTGTTCATGTAACCATGAATTTGGCTCGATGACCCCCCATACGGTCAATCCGGAAACGTTCGAACCATCTGCTTTTAAGCCTTTGATCGCATCGAATAACTGTTTATGGCAATATGCAATTTTAGTATACTCGCTCTCTTTTGTTGCCATACCTGATGCATAAGATGCACTTGATTTAAAATCAAGCTCTGTAAGCTGTACTTTTCCTGCAGCTTTTGCATATTTTTCAGCCACTGTTTTAAACTGCGTGGCAGAAAAACTATCCACACTGTAATGTGCCTGCATGCCAAATGCATCCAGTCTGGTTCCATCGGCAGCCTTTACATCATTGATGAGTTTTACAATACCCTCACATTTTGTATTATCCGTCTCACCAAAATCGTTGTAATAAAGCTCTACATTTTTCGGTGCATACTGGTTTGCATATCTGAAGGCATTGATGATAAATTCGTTGCTCTTATATACATGCCACCAGCTTGAATTATTTCCATGACGGATCTCATCGAGACTTTCCGCTGCACTCACGGTATCTGTACGGTAAGAGTTTCCAATGACAGCCTCATTTACAACATCCCAGCCATAAAATAATCCGTCATATTTTCCATTTGCAGCTTTCCCGAAGTAATGGTCAAAGACACTTGAAATAAACCATTCAAGACGGCGGTTCATGGTCTCTTTGTCCACATAAGGTTTGGTTTTATCATAATTTTCATGGAAAAACCATTCCTGTGTCTGGGAATGCCATACAAGGACATGACCACGGATACGGATTTTGTTATCCGGATTTTCATTATTCCACTCACAGATTTTATTTATTAATTTATCTGCACGTGAAAAGTCCAAGCTGTCACCGGCTTCATTTACGACCGGGACTTCAAGATCCTGTCCTTTAAATTGGATCGTCTTTGTGTTGACTTTATCCTCTAACTGATAGTTGAACAATGCATCCGGTTTTAATTCGTTTCCAAGTGTAACCACATTAAAGTGTTTTTCCACCAGTTCCATCAGCGTATCATCATTGATCTCATCACCGGTCACTGCTGTGCCGGCAACTACATCATTGCCTAAAGCAGCTTTCACACTTTCTTTCCAGTCCGGGATGTCCTTCTCAATAGATGGCTTTTCTCTTTCAATCTTATTCATGGACACACCGGTCACATAGTAAGTCCCTTTTACGCAATCGCCCTGTCCATAGTTGGTTCCCTGTTCTATAATACGGATGACCACCTGATCTGCAGCTTTCGGTATTTTGAAAGTTCCCTCATATTTTGTCCATTCTCCAGCTTTTAATGTCTTTGTACAGTCTCCCGACAAAATACCTGCTGAATAACTTCCAAGATATGTTGCCTCACCACCGGAAACATAGAATGGTGCAAACTCCACATTTCTCTGCTCTTCCGGAGCATCTTTGTAATCATCGGACAATTTCGCCCAGAATGAGAATTTGTATGTTTCCCCTTTTTCAACCGCATCCGTGATATCCTGCGAAAAACAATCCCCAGGGGTGGCAGTTTCCTGCTTACGTGTAAGTACACCGTATGTTTTAAGACCGGAATCTGCTATTTCTTCTTTCTCTGCTGCAACTGAAACAACCGATTCTCCGGCTGCACTGTTCCATGACTCCGCCGCTTCGGACGCTGCAAAATCACCGTTTTTTATAATATTATTCCCCAGTTTTGCATCGCCTGCTCCTGCTTTCAGTTCAAAGGTCACGCTCACAAGACTTACCGTTGCATTTTCCGGTTTATCTGCCGTTATCATGATTCCGACTGCATCAATAGCGCCTTCCCCCGATGGATTTATCGTATACTCCGTCTGTCCGCTTAATCCGTACTGTGTATTAGCTGCTGTTGCATCATCTCCACCGTTGTATACTTTCAGACTGATCGGTACTTTCTGATCCGCCACCTGAAATGTAACAGCATTCACCTGTGACATTTCGATACTCTCCGGCAACGTCCATTTCACCTGATTATACTGTTTTTCAAAAGACAATTTCCACTGTCCATCTGCGAGTTCATAATCCGCGTCTCCCCATGCTACTTTCAGCTGATCTGCAGTAAAAACTTTTTTTACCCCTGAATTTTCGTTTTCATCTGCATAGACAACTGCATTTTCAAGATATGGTGTCAGCACCGGTCCTATCCCGGTAAAGACCATAGCACTGCACAAGGCTACGCATACCCCTGCTTTCCAATTTCGTTTCAAACCCCGTTCTCCTCCTTTTATATATTTTCTACCGTTACAAATTTATGTTAGCAGAAGAAAATATTAAAAATAGAGGAATTTTTATAGAAAAAAACCGGACAAATAATAGAATACACTCTCTGCAGACATCCATTATCATGGTAAGCGATGAATAACATACCGTTTCAAATTTAATTGA
>ULXP01002317.1_pt1 | contig 46976 bp, 42 predicted proteins | sample 1961351 | NCBI WGS metagenome assembly ULXP01 (sample SAMEA4835840, study PRJEB28245) | human gut metagenome | biome: gut microbiome; material: fecal sample | place: Denmark | collected 2008 | reverse complement strand
GCTACACATGTCTCAGAGTTTAATCCTAACTCTTTGTAGTTTGCAACTTTAGCCTTAGAAGCATTGTATACTACGAAATCAGGCTCGAAATTTTCAAGTTCTTCAGCGGAAGGCTTGATGAACATGTTTGTTACGAAATGTGCCTGCCAAGCTACCTCTACGATGAAACGGATAGCCATACGGGTGTCTTTGTTTGCACCACAGAATGCATCTACAACGAAAAGTCTCTTGTTGCAGAGCTCTTTCTTTGCAATATCCTTAACAACTGCCCATGTGTCCTCTGTCATTGGGTGGTTGTCGTTCTTGTACTCATCAGATGTCCACCATACAGTGTCCTTTGAGTTATTGTCCATAACGATATATTTGTCTTTTGGAGAACGTCCGGTGTAGATACCAGTCATTACGTTAACTGCACCAAGCTCTGTCTCCTGACCAACTTCATATCCTTCAAGGCCAGCTTTTGTCTCTTCTTCGAATAATTTCTCATAAGAAGGGTTGTGAACGATTTCTGTGGTACCGGTGATACCATACTTGCTTAAATTGATTTCTGCCATCTTGATTTAAACCTCTTTCTTTATAGTATAGTAAGAAAAAATTCCTTTTTCCCTAATTTAGTATTATACATAATTACCCAATAAAATCAATAAAATTTGTATGAATTTTTCCCGATTTTGTAATTTTGTGGGGGCAATGGAAAGGCGGTTCCGTGGCGTTGGATGATTGCATGCAAATTACTGGTAAAATAGAGAAAACACGTAAAAACACAAACAATTTAAAAATAAACAGAAAATAAAGAGAAAAATTTAAAAATATAGAACAAAATAGTTGACAATATAAAGCAACTATGATAATATACAGTCAACAAAACAAACAAGACCTAATTACACAAGACTTCCAATCGGACCAAGCGGTTGGAAAGCCAATTGGAAATAGAAAGAAGCTTGGAGTAAGCAGGAATTGAATGAGAAAAGGAGGTACAGTCCAATGGGACGATGATCAAAACAAAAACTTCATGGTAAGCGTGGTAGTGTCTGAAAATTTCAGCGGGAAAAGCCTTTTGGAATAGAAAATAATAATTGAGGGTATTTAGGATAAGATACCAAGAGTGAGAAAGGCAATGGATATGTACAGACATTTTACTGATGAAGATGCTGCGGAAAGATACCACAGAAGGTAATTTGAGGGTAAGATGTGCGGAAGAAGTTCATTTTATAAAAAGCGAGAGAGCAGACTTCAGATTATTATTCAATATAGAGATTACATATCACTAATTTTCTAAACAGATGGAAGTATCTGTGAGCTGAAGAAAATAAATTACAAAAGAAAGGAACAAAAAATTGAATAACGAAACCGAGTAGAACGGTCACTGTATTTTTAGATTTGAAAGTATGGTGGCCGTTTCTTATTGTTGTGATATATAATGAAAGTAAAATGTATGGGAGAAATGATATGGAATATATAGCACATAAAGATGGGGATAGAATTCAGACGGTTTTGGAACATTTAACCGGAACGGCTCAATTGGCTGGAGCATTTGCAGATGCATTTGGAAAACAGGAATGGGGGTATTGCTGTGGAATGCTCCATGACATAGGAAAATATTCCGAAGAATTCCAAAAGAAAATAAAATATGATACGAATGAACAGGTAGATCATTCTACAGCAGGAACGAAATTGTGTATGGAAAAAGGTGGGTATTATTCTTTACTGGCATATTGTATTGCCGGACATCATGCCGGACTTCCGGATTATGGAAATACAGAAATTCCATCCAGTTTATGCGGCAGATTAAAGAAAAAAATATGTGATTATCAGGCATATCAATATGAAGTAAAGATTCCGAAGATAGAGACGGACCCATTTGTAAGAAAACCAAATAAAAATTTTGATTTTTCACTCAGTGTTTTTATGCGGATGATTTATTCCTGCCTTGTGGATGCGGATTTTTTAGATACAGAAAAATTCATGAAAAATGGTCAGACAGGGAGAAATTCCGGACAGAATATGGAAATATTGTTGGAAAAACTGGAAAATCATGTGCAGCCCTGGCTTGAAAATCAGGACCTAAATTCGATCAATGGAAGAAGAACAGAAATTTTAAAAGCATGTATGGAAGCTGGAAAAGAAGAAAGAGGTCTGTTTCATCTGACGGTTCCTACCGGTGGTGGAAAGACGATTGCATCGTTAGCATTTGCGTTAAGACATGCAGTTTTTCATCATATGGATCACATTATTTATGTCATTCCATACACCAGTATTATTGAACAGAATGCTGAGGTGTTTCGGAACATCCTGGGGGAAGAAAATGTGTTGGAACATCACTGTAATGTTGATTATGACAGCTCGGAAGATCTAAAACCCATGCAGCTTGCCAGTGAGAATTGGGATAAACCGGTGATCGTGACAACCAGCGTTCAGTTTTTTGAATCGCTTTTTGCTAATACATCGTCCAAGTGCAGAAAGCTTCATAATATTGCAAATTCGGTTGTGATTTTTGATGAGGCACAAATGCTCCCTGTAGATTATTTAAAACCGTGTATTGCAATGATGGAAACACTTATGGAGGATTATCGGTCAAGTATGGTATTGTGTACGGCTACACAACCGGCGCTGGATAAAATATTTATCGGAGAGCGTACATTTGTAGAATTGTGTCCGAATGTGAAGGAACAGTTTGAATTTTTCAGAAGGGTAACGTATCAAAATCTCGGATATGTTCCTATTGATCAGTTAGCGGGCCAACTGCAGAAAGAAAAACAGGCATTGTGTATCGTAAATACAAAAAAATGTGCACAGGAACTTTATCGCAAATTAAAGGGAGAGGGAGTTTATCATCTGTCAACAAGTATGTATCAAAAACACCGAAAGCGGATTCTGGCACAGATCAGGGAAAGATTAAAGCAGAAGAAAAAGTGTATCTTAATTTCTACTAGCTTGGTGGAAGCCGGGGTAGATCTGGATTTTTGCCATGTGTATCGACAGATTGCAGGTGTGGATTCTATCATACAGGCGGCAGGACGCTGCAACCGGGAGGGGCAGGAAAAAGCAGAGGACAGTATCGTTTTTGTGTTTGATGTAACAGACAGCAAAATAGCTCCAAGTCAAAGGCTGCCGGTGGATATTGCAAAAGCAATTTTGCAGGAAACAGATGATATTTCTGATCTGGACAGCATAACAGAGTATTTTAAACGGTTATACCGTTTTCGGGAGCAAAGTCTGGATAAAAAGAATATTATGGGAAAATTTCAAGAACATAAATATAATTTTGAAACTGCAGCAAAAAAATTTCGTCTGATTGAAGAAGATACAAGAACCATTTTGGTGCCGGTGGAGCAGGAGGCAGAAGAACTGCTGGTGGAATTGAAACATCAGGGATTTTCAAAGGAACGGATGCGAAAGGCATCACAATATTGTATTCAGGTATATGATAACCTTTTTAAAATTTTGTGGGATGCCGGGATGATACAGGAGATTTCTTCGGATGCTACAGAGTTTTATGAGCTTGTGAAGCTGGATCAGTATACGGAGGATATGGGATTAGATTTGTCTGTGGATTCGGGAATGGATTTGTATTTGTAAAGAGGAGTGGCGATGTAAAGAAGATTACATCGCCACTCGTTTGCGTTACTAAAAAGACTATTATTTCAATCCACAGGTGGAACCTGACAATAGTAAGTATAAACAATTTTATTTTTATATTCAAGAATAAATTTAAAGTTCAATAGTAATTTAAGTAAAAAGTCAAAAAGAATTGATTAATGATAGATAAAGTAGTATGATAAATAAAAGATAGAATGTTGTAAAATGATGACAATAGAAAGAGGAAAGAATGATCTTATATCACGGCAGTAAAGAAGTTGTAAAATATCCGGAAATTCGAAAGGCACGTTTTCATAAAGATTTTTATTTCGGATTTTATTGTACACAGTTTCCGGAACAGGCGAGGCGATGGGCAGGCAGGTATGGAACGAAAGGGTATCTGAATCAATACGAGTATACACCAAATGAAAAGTTAAAATATTTGCGTTTTGATGAGATGACGGAAGAATGGCTGGATTTTATCGTGCAGTGCAGAAAGGGCATTGCACATACTTATGATATTGTGGAAGGTCCGATGGCAGATGATACGATTTATAATTATATCCAGAATTTCATTGACGGAAAAATATCCAGAGCCGCATTCTGGGAATTGGCGAAATTTAACCATCCTACCCATCAGATCAGCTTTCATACGATTTCGGCGCTGGATACGTTAGAATATATCGGAAGTGAGGCTGTGTATGGGAACAAAAAATAATAATGATTTATTTTATACATGTAGTCTGATTGAATATATTGGAAGACAGATGAAACGAACAAGAAAAGAAGTCGTGGATTGTCTTACAAAAGAACGCATTCAGCGGATTTACGAATTCGCGGATGTTTTTCACTGTGAGCCGATCGAAAAAGTGGCGGATGAGTTTATACAGGAATGTCACATGAACTCTGGAACTTTTGATAATGTGCAGGCATGCCGGTATAAAATACCGGATTATTGGGATATCGGGGAAGTTTATGAACGGTTGATAGAAGACTGTTATGATGATCATAAAATTGTAGATGGAATCTGGGAAGTATATCATTCGTGGATAGATGCACAGATCTCCAATTATAATTCTGATTTTTACTATCAGCCGAGAGACTATATTGCAGCGTGCTATGAGGAAGGAGTGGTACTTTAAATGGGAGTAGGAGTAAAGGTACAGGTATGGGGGGAATATGCATTATTTTCCAGACCGGAGATGAAAGTGGAACGGTGTTCCTATGATGTCATGACACCATCAGCGGCAAGGGGGATTTTGGAAGCAATCTATTGGCATCCGGGGCTGCGTTGGGTGATTGACAAAATATATGTAAAAAATCCAATCCGCTTTACAAGCGTCCGGAGAAATGAAGTAAAAAGCAAAGTTTCCGCCAGCAATGTGTTACAGGCATATAATGGAGCAGACAAGCCTCTTTATATCAGCACAAAAGAGGACATTGTCCAGCGGGCTTCATTGATTTTAAGGGATGTATCATATGTGATAGAAGCACATTTTGAAATGACGGATCAGGCAAATGAGACAGATAATCCGGGAAAGTTTAAAGATATCATGATGCGGAGACTAAAACGTGGGGAATGTTATCATATGCCATATTTTGGCTGCCGGGAATTTCCAGCACATTTTTGTCTCTGTGAGGAGGAAGTGATCCATACCATTTATGATGAGATTCCGGAAAAAGACCTGGGGTTTATGTTGTATGATATGGATTATAGTAACAAGGAAGATATTCAGCTGATGTTTTTTCGGGCGGTTATGAAACGTGGTGTCATCGATTTGCGGGATTGTGAGGTGATACGATGATTTTGCAGGCATTGGTAAAGGAATATGAAAATCTTGCACAAAAGGGTCTGGTTTCCAAGCCGGGATGGAGTCAGGCAAAAGTTTCTTATGCCATTGATCTGAATGCAGATGGAAGTATAAAAGTCATTTATTCTTTGCAGACAGAAGACCAGCGAGGGAAAAAAATAGTTATGGTTCCAGCGCTGTTATATGTGCCGGAAATGGTTACACGATCTTCCGGGGTTGCAGCAAATTTTCTGTGTGATAATGCCAAATATATGCTTGGAATTGATACAGATGGAACAAATGATCGTGTGAAAGACTGTTTTCAGGCGGCAAAGGAAAAACATATCGCACTATTAAAAGATGTAGATAATCCTATGGCAAAAGCAATCTGTTCTTTTTTTGAAACGTGGAATCCGGAAAATGCAAAAGACAATGGCTGCGTTCAGGACAAATGGGAGGAACTAAATGAGGGTGGAAATCTTATCTTTTGCATGGGAATGGATTATGCACAGGATGATTCAGATATAAAAGCAGCTTGGGAAAATTCGATTGAAGCAAACGGGGAAGAACAAACGGGAATATGCCTTGTAACAGGGGAAAGAACGGAGATTGCAAGAATCCACCGGGGAATCAAAGGGGTTCCTGGGGCGCAGTCCAGCGGGGCGGCGCTTGTTTCGTTTAATGCCCCGGCGTTTGAATCCTATGGAAAGGAGCAAAGCTACAATGCACCGGTGGGAAAATATGCAGAGTTTGCGTATACGACAGCATTGAATTATCTTTTAAGCAAAAGGGAAAACACATTTTCATTGGGAGATTCCATGATTGTATTCTGGGCAGAAACCGGAGAAAAAAAGTGTGAGGATCTTTTTTGTATTTCGATCAACCCGCAAGAAGATAATCAGGAACAATTACAGAAAGTTTTTGATAATTTAAAAGCAATGCGTCCGATCGATCTGGACGATATAACGATTGATCTGACACAGCAGTTTTATATATTATGTCTGGCGCCAAATGCAGCGAGACTATCGGTTCGGTTTTTCTATCAGAATTCATTTGGAACCATTTTAAAAAATATAGAAGCACATTATAAACGCATGGATGTTGTAAGGCCTTCCTGGGCAAACGATAGAAAATTTCTTGGAATCTATCGTATGCTGCAGGAAACCGTGAATATGAAATCCAAAGAGAAAAAACCGGTTGCGAATATGGCGGCTTCTGTATTACAGGCGGTTTTGTCGGGGAATCGGTATCCAGCAAGTTTATATACAGATACCCTGATTCGCATTCGTTCGGAACAGGGAAATGTTACTTATGGAAGGGCAGCAATTATCAAAGCTTTTTTGATAAAAAATTATCAATGGAAAGAAGGAGAAGAATGTATGGGATTAAATGAATCAAGTAATGAGACTCCATATATATTGGGAAGATTATTTTCAGTATTGGAGTCTATTCAAAAGGATGCGAATCCGGGAGTTAATACAACGATAAGAGATCGCTATTTTAATTCCGCATGTGCAACACCTGCGTCAGTATTTCCGGTTTTAATCAAATTAAAAAACAGCCACATTAAAAAATTGGAACGTGAAATTGGGGGTGGATCAAAAATTTATTACGAAAAACTGTTGACAGAACTCATGGAAAAAATTAACGCTTTTCCACAACGATTGAGTTTGGAAGAACAGGGAAAATTTATGTTGGGATATTATCATCAGACACAGAAAAAGTATGAAAAAAGGGAGGACAAGTAAATGGGAGAAGCAATTAAAAACAGATATGAATTTGTTGTATTATTTGATGTGGAAAACGGAAATCCAAATGGAGATCCGGATGCGGGAAATATGCCACGCATTGATCCGGAGAGCGGATTAGGTCTGGTAACAGATGTATGTTTAAAACGTAAGATTCGTAATTATATCGAGATGGTGAAAGAAGACGAAGCTGGATACAAGATTTATATTAAGGAAAATGTGCCATTAAACAGAAGTGACCGGGAGGCCTGTGAGAGCTTAGGAGTGACGGAAACGGAAGATAAAAAGGTAACGGATGCCCTGAAAAAGTTAAAGAAATCAGATCCGGATGCAGATCTGAAACTGCGGGATTATATGTGCAAAAATTTTTATGATATTCGGACATTTGGTGCAGTTATGACAACTTTTGTGAAAGCTTCCCTAAATTGTGGACAGGTGCGGGGACCGGTGCAGCTTGGGTTTGCCAGAAGTATTGATCCAATTATTAGTCAGGAAGTAACCATTACAAGAGTTGCAATTACAACCGAAAAAGATGCAGAAAATAAAAGCACAGAAATGGGAAGAAAGAGTATTGTTCCATATGGACTGTACCGCGTGGAAGGATACGTTTCGGCAAATTTGGCAAGAAAGGTAACCGGATTTTCAGAGGAGGATCTGGATTTATTATGGGATGCAATTATCAATATGTTTGAAAATGATCATTCTGCGGCAAGGGGAAAAATGGCAGTCCGGGAATTGATTGTGTTTAAGCACAGTAAGGAATTGGGAGATTGTCCGGCATATAAATTATTTGACGCAGTGGAAGTTAAGAAAAATGAAACTGTGGAATATCCGAGAAAGTATCAGGATTATAAAGTTACCATTCATGAAGAAGAAATACCAGATTCGGTAGAAGTGAAAAGGATGATTTAATGGAATACGCGCAGGATGATTATTTGATGATCTCCGGAATCCAGCATTTTAAATTTTGCAGAAGACAGTGGGCATTGATCCATATTGAGCAGCAGTGGGAAGAAAATGTCCATACGGTTGTTGGAGAACTGATGCATAAAAAAGCACATGATCCATATCTTACAGAAAAAAGAAAGGACATCCTTATTGTCCGGGCACTTCCGGTATCTTCAAAAAGTATGGGAGTAAGCGGAGAATGCGATATCGTTGAATTTCATAAATGCGAAGATGGAATAACATTATTTGGTCATAGGGGATTGTATTCAGTATATCCAATTGAATATAAAAAAGGAAAACCAAAGGAATCAGATGAAGACAAGCTGCAGCTTGCTGCACAGGCAATGTGCCTGGAAGAAATGTTTTCGACAGAGATTACGGAGGGAGCAATCTTTTATGGGGAAACGAGAAGGCGGGAGCCGGTGGAATTTACGGAAGAACTTCGCTGTGAAGTAAGAAAAATATTCGAGGAAATGCATGAATATTATAAGAAAAATTATACGCCGAAAGTAAAGCCGACAAAAGCATGTTCGTCTTGTTCGCTAAAAGAAATCTGTATGCCAAAGCTGGAAAAGGCAGGTTCTGTTAAATCGTATGTTCAAAAGGTTCTGGAGGATGCAGAATGAGAAAATTATTAAACACATTATATGTAACTTCCGAGAATAGCTATCTGGGATTGGATGGAGAAAACGTTGTTGTTTACGATGACAAAAAAGAAATCGGACGTGTCCCGCTTCACAATCTGGAAGGAATTGTTTCGTTTGGATATCGTGGAACAAGTTCGGCACTTATGGGAGCTTGTGCAGACAAAAATATTTCCCTTTGTTATTTGACACCTCAGGGAAAGTTTCTGGCAAGGATTACCGGAAAAATAAAAGGAAATGTCATATTAAGGGAACAACAGTTTTTAAGTTGTAAGGATGAAACCATCCGTTTGAGAATCGCAAAAAATTGTATTTTAGGAAAAGTATATAATGCAAGATGGGTGTTGGAACGTGCAGTTCGGGATCATTCCATGCAGATTGATGCAGAAGCTGTAAAAACGGCATCCTTGCAATTAAAATCTTTTCTGGATTATATCCAGAATGCAAAATCGATCGATCAGCTCCGGGGATATGAAGGAGAAGCTGCAAGCATTTATTTTGGAGTATTTGATGAGTTAATTTTGCAACAGAAAAAAGATTTTATATTTCAGGGAAGAAATAAAAGACCACCGTTAGATAATGTCAACGCAATGTTATCCTTTGTCTATACATTACTGACCAATCAGATTACATCAGCATTGGAGACGGTTGGCCTTGATCCGTATGTTGGATATATGCACACGGATCGACCGGGAAGGGCTTCTCTTTCTTTGGATTTGATAGAAGAATTGCGTGCAGTTATGGCAGACCGGTTTGTCTTATCTTTGATCAATAAGAAAATTGTGAATGGAAAAGACTTTACAAGAAAAGAAAATGGTGCGGTTTTGATGGATACAGAGTCACGGAAAAAGTTGTTGTCGGAATGGCAGAACAAGAAAAAAGAAATGATTACCCATCCTTACCTCAAAGAAAAAATGGAATGGGGAATGGTTCCCTATGTTCAGGCTATGTTACTTGCGCGGTTCCTAAGAGGTGATCTAGATGGATATCCGGTATTTTTATGGAAATGAGGAATCCAAATGCTTGTTTTAATTACTTATGATGTAAATACGGAGACGGCTGCAGGAAAAGGCCGCTTGCGAAAAGTGGCAAAACAGTGTGTAAATTATGGAAGACGCGTTCAGAATTCGGTGTTTGAATGTATTCTGGATAATGCACAATGTGTGCTGTTAAAGTCGATATTAACGGATATTATTGATGAAAGTGTGGATAGTTTGCGATTTTACTATCTGGGAAATAATTATCACACAAAAATTGAACACATAGGTGTTGATCGGGGAATTGCTGCGGATCAGACGCTTATATTGTAAGGACTATGGTGCGAACGGAAAGTACACATAAAATACTGGAGGGATTCGCACTTGAAATATTAAATAAAAGGCATTGAAATGACATTTCTATGAATAGATAGAGATGGTTATTTTATGTTATTGCTGACAAAATATACAGTATTATACAAAGAAAATGAAATTTGTTGTATAATATTGCTGTCGCTCCCTTCGCGGGAGCGTGGATTGAAATTACGAAAAAATATTTTTACATGGAGGTGGTTATGTCGCTCCCTTCGCGGGAGCGTGGATTGAAATCACAGTCAAGTCACTGTTATCTATGTACAGATAGTCGCTCCCTTCGCGGGAGCGTGGATTGAAATTGTGAATGAGTCATTGATTGGTAAGGAAGTAAAACTGTCGCTCCCTTCGCGGGAGCGTGGATTGAAATTGTAATGGAGAAATATGGTTATGATAAAGTTTTCGTCGCTCCCTTCGCGGGAGCGTGGATTGAAATTCCAGTGTCCGGGTCAATAAGTTTACCCGTGTCGTCGCTCCCTTCGCGGGAGCGTGGATTGAAATATCAGTAAATAGGAAAATAAGCAAGCAAGAAAGAGTCGCTCCCTTCGCGGGAGCGTGGATTGAAATTCGTACCCCTTTTGCTTTGTAAGGAAAGGGAAAATAGTCGCTCCCTTCGCGGGAGCGTGGATTGAAATGAAATTGAATCGTTTGAAGCGGCGGCGGCTATTATGTCGCTCCCTTCGCGGGAGCGTGGATTGAAATTCCGTATATGTTAAGCCTGTGCAGTAAGTCTTTTGAGTCGCTCCCTTCGCGGGAGCGTGGATTGAAATTGCTAATTTGCGCAATTTATCCATAAGGTTGTTGGTCGCTCCCTTCGCGGGAGCGTGGATTGAAATGCTGAAAGATGGCGGAAACGGTAACGGCAAGGGGTCGCTCCCTTCGCGGGAGCGTGGATTGAAATGCGTTAACTAAATTTTTTAAGATGGCTTAGACCAGTCGCTCCCTTCGCGGGAGCGTGGATTGAAATCGAAATTGAATCGTTTGAAGCGGCGGCGGCTATTAGTCGCTCCCTTCGCGGGAGCGTGGATTGAAATCGCTCTAGTATCCGTATGGGTGAAATGCTCAATTGTCGCTCCCTTCGCGGGAGCGTGGATTGAAATAGTGATTTTATAACCACATTCCTGCTTTGCTGCAGTCGCTCCCTTCGCGGGAGCGTGGATTGAAATAATATATCGGTAGTAAAGAACACATAAGAGTATGGTCGCTCCCTTCGCGGGAGCGTGGATTGAAATCTGCTTTGCTGCATATACCGGAGACACACCCACAGTCGCTCCCTTCGCGGGAGCGTGGATTGAAATAGAGGTGATATATGCCAACTAAAAAACCCGTAATAGTCGCTCCCTTCGCGGGAGCGTGGATTGAAATCTTAAGGCTGACAAGGTGCATAAGGTGTCTTACGTCGCTCCCTTCGCGGGAGCGTGGATTGAAATTTCTTTTTCTGGGACTTGTGATTATGGCGATTATGTCGCTCCCTTCGCGGGAGCGTGGATTGAAATCGTCTCGGTGATGTGGTGTCTCTTACATTTAAGGGTCGCTCCCTTCGCGGGAGCGTGGATTGAAATTATGGGTGATCTGACAGCGGTATTTAAAGCTATTGGTCGCTCCCTTCGCGGGAGCGTGGATTGAAATTACGGAACTGGATGCTCCGGCAATCGTTCGGCTGGTCGCTCCCTTCGCGGGAGCGTGGATTGAAATGGTTTAATTGCGCAGGATTTAGAAAAGATTTTGCAGGTCGCTCCCTTCGCGGGAGCGTGGATTGAAATATTGCTTTATGGAGAATTTGAAAGGAAATATCACTGTCGCTCCCTTCGCGGGAGCGTGGATTGAAATCTCTATCCGGTTCACTTTCCAAGTCCCAATATCCGTCGCTCCCTTCGCGGGAGCGTGGATTGAAATTTGGATCGTCCATAATGGGGTGTTTGCTGGTGCTGTCGCTCCCTTCGCGGGAGCGTGGATTGAAATACCTCCCGGGGGACTTGCTGGTGTGCGTTATCCCGTCGCTCCCTTCGCGGGAGCGTGGATTGAAATTCGGGAGTTGGTGCTTGCATATCTTTCCCAGCTCGTCGCTCCCTTCGCGGGAGCGTGGATTGAAATTTGCACATATGCATAGCGATTTTGAGAGGTAGCGGTCGCTCCCTTCGCGGGAGCGTGGATTGAAATCGTCAAATTTAAACAAGATTTTACCGCAGGATCGTCGCTCCCTTCGCGGGAGCGTGGATTGAAATTGTGTATGGGTTGAGGAAAAGGCAAAAACGCTTGGTCGCTCCCTTCGCGGGAGCGTGGATTGAAATTTCTCCCTCCTGATCCACACCGTTTCTGTCAAAGGTCGCTCCCTTCGCGGGAGCGTGGATTGAAATTTACAGGATATTGTCGTAAATGACATTGAGAAGAAGTCGCTCCCTTCGCGGGAGCGTGGATTGAAATTATGACAAGATGGCAAATAAGTTCCGCAAGGCCGGTCGCTCCCTTCGCGGGAGCGTGGATTGAAATTCTTACTGTTATCGCAGGAGTTTTGATTGCGGTAGTCGCTCCCTTCGCGGGAGCGTGGATTGAAATTTCTGTTTCCACATCAGCGGATGCGGTTTCAGAAGAGTCGCTCCCTTCGCGGGAGCGTGGATTGAAATTCTACTATGATTGGCGCAAGACCTCTCGTAACCAAGTCGCTCCCTTCGCGGGAGCGTGGATTGAAATTTCGCAGCACAGTTTATGAATCTTCTCTCCGGGATAGTCGCTCCCTTCGCGGGAGCGTGGATTGAAATTCTCATGGATAGGCATGGACCCGGTGGTGGATGGTCGCTCCCTTCGCGGGAGCGTGGATTGAAATGATAAACTCTTTCGCATACTTGTATGGAGGATTGGTCGCTCCCTTCGCGGGAGCGTGGATTGAAATGTTGATAGATACCCTTTGTGTGTTTTGCAGTACGGTCGCTCCCTTCGCGGGAGCGTGGATTGAAATACGGATGAAAGCAAAGGAAACTCTAAACATGAGTGTCGCTCCCTTCGCGGGAGCGTGGATTGAAATCGTAATAGCTTTTTTGCACATCTTGGAATTGCGCAAGTCGCTCCCTTCGCGGGAGCGTGGATTGAAATTCGCGTATCGCGAATTATTGGAGCGTATGAAAATTGTCGCTCCCTTCGCGGGAGCGTGGATTGAAATTATTGGGTTGTTGCATATCAAAGAAAAGTTATCGTCGCTCCCTTCGCGGGAGCGTGGATTGAAATCAGGAATAGATAATACAAAAGGTGTTGAATAAATATGTCGCTCCCTTCGCGGGAGCGTGGATTGAAATTCCCGGATACAATGTCGGAGAAGAACACAATAAAAGTCGCTCCCTTCGCGGGAGCGTGGATTGAAATTTGCATTAGATTATAATGTTGTTTACTGCGATACGGGTCGCTCCCTTCGCGGGAGCGTGGATTGAAATTCCAATATTTTCTACAACGGTTGTAGTTTTATTATGTCGCTCCCTTCGCGGGAGCGTGGATTGAAATTTGCGTCTATACAATCCATCACACCTAGAGAGCCGTCGCTCCCTTCGCGGGAGCGTGGATTGAAATCCACTTTAACATGGTAAAGTGTTAACGTGGTACAGTCGCTCCCTTCGCGGGAGCGTGGATTGAAATCTTGCGTCAATACAATCCATTACCCCTAGAGACCGTCGCTCCCTTCGCGGGAGCGTGGATTGAAATTGGGTTATCAAGGTGGCACAGATACCTTGCATATCGTCGCTCCCTTCGCGGGAGCGTGGATTGAAATTGAATCTATGGATAATGACACACTTATGCACGCTGTCGCTCCCTTCGCGGGAGCGTGGATTGAAATAATGGTTGCCACTTGGTCTGAATCCATCAACGCCCAGTCGCTCCCTTCGCGGGAGCGTGGATTGAAATTCCTGTGCCTGAATATCAGAGTCAGCCGTAAAGAGTCGCTCCCTTCGCGGGAGCGTGGATTGAAATTACTCAAATGAAGAGATTGAAAACAAACCAGTGAGGTCGCTCCCTTCGCGGGAGCGTGGATTGAAATTAATAAAGTCAAAGATGCCGTTGATCTTAAAAACGGTCGCTCCCTTCGCGGGAGCGTGGATTGAAATCTCCTTAATACCCAGCCTGAAAAAATACTGGATCGTCGCTCCCTTCGCGGGAGCGTGGATTGAAATCAGCGTATCAACGGATATTCCCGTTTCCTGTGCTGTCGCTCCCTTCGCGGGAGCGTGGATTGAAATTGTTTTACTCCATATGTAGGCGCAAGGCTTGCATCGTCGCTCCCTTCGCGGGAGCGTGGATTGAAATCGGAAGAGGCGGACGCCGTAAAAATTATGTTTAGTCGCTCCCTTCGCGGGAGCGTGGATTGAAATAAAACATATAAAATCCTTACAACTTAGTAAATATTGTCGCTCCCTTCGCGGGAGCGTGGATTGAAATTCCAACTCTCGGTCCAGCACTAAGCATCAACTCCAGGTCGCTCCCTTCGCGGGAGCGTGGATTGAAATTCCGTTAATCATTGCATTGCCTCCAATCATTTGAGTCGCTCCCTTCGCGGGAGCGTGGATTGAAATTAAGGATATTGACATTGTGTTATCTTCCATTGGTGTGTCGCTCCCTTCGCGGGAGCGTGGATTGAAATTTATCAGACACCACAGGAAGTAATAAGTGCAAAAAGTCGCTCCCTTCGCGGGAGCGTGGATTGAAATCGTAGTTTTTTGGGTGTGCAAGAATCACTTGTTTTGTCGCTCCCTTCGCGGGAGCGTGGATTGAAATCCTTTGAAATGTAATGTTGTTGCTGCCGCATTTGGTCGCTCCCTTCGCGGGAGCGTGGATTGAAATGGTTTATCCGTATCAGAAATCGACCGGGCAATCAAGTCGCTCCCTTCGCGGGAGCGTGGATTGAAATCGTTGGAACACAGAACAGCAGGGAAAAGAAACAGTCGCTCCCTTCGCGGGAGCGTGGATTGAAATTGCTCAAAATCTGCCTTTAACTGCTCGATTTTATGTCGCTCCCTTCGCGGGAGCGTGGATTGAAATCGCTATATTCTTTTACAAGCTCGATGTATTCGTGTCGCTCCCTTCGCGGGAGCGTGGATTGAAATCTGTACTGGTTGCGGTTGGTATTATGGTATCTGGTCGCTCCCTTCGCGGGAGCGTGGATTGAAATTTTCACCCTGCGTCCGACATACTCCGAGTAATTCGTCGCTCCCTTCGCGGGAGCGTGGATTGAAATGTTAATTGCCGCCTTAATTTCAACGTTTGATAACAGTCGCTCCCTTCGCGGGAGCGTGGATTGAAATCCGGTACTGTATCGCCAATGCCGAAATCTGTGCGTCGCTCCCTTCGCGGGAGCGTGGATTGAAATTTTGAAATAAAAAGAAAACCCGCAAACATAGGCGTGTCGCTCCCTTCGCGGGAGCGTGGATTGAAATTTCATCAAGATAAGAAAAATCAAATGTCCCATTTTCGTCGCTCCCTTCGCGGGAGCGTGGATTGAAATAGTGGATGCATGAAGAAAGCGAATGAATGGTTTAAGTCGCTCCCTTCGCGGGAGCGTGGATTGAAATATTTTTGATTGGTCAAATAAGACAAGCACTGGATGTCGCTCCCTTCGCGGGAGCGTGGATTGAAATAATCCACCGGATATGCACATAGTAAATGCGCGTGGGTCGCTCCCTTCGCGGGAGCGTGGATTGAAATGTTTGATGGAATAACGGGACTTCCGGTGCAGAAGATGTCGCTCCCTTCGCGGGAGCGTGGATTGAAATTTTGATATTTCTAATATAGAAAATATCTGGAATCGTCGCTCCCTTCGCGGGAGCGTGGATTGAAATAGTAACAATTTAACAGGCACAGAGTTTTGGCAAATAGGTCGCTCCCTTCGCGGGAGCGTGGATTGAAATCTTGACTTTGGACGTTTATTATCCACTAACCGTTAGTCGCTCCCTTCGCGGGAGCGCGGATTAAAAAGAGAATGACATAACGATGTATGGTATTCAAACTTTGGTTAGGAGATTTTATCAAAATTGTTTTTTGATTTCATAGGAAAGCTCTTTCCCATTTTTTATATTTTTGGTATTATATTTGTTGTGAAAAAATGAAAGAAAAATAATGCCAAAAAATTTGAATATTTTATGTGAAAAAAGGTGGATAAATAGTATAACAGAGGTTCTCATTTTCAATAGGAGGTGAACAACTTGGAAAAAAGACGCAACCTTCCAGGCCTGACACGTGAAGCAGAAGAACAAAATCTGCAGGAAATCATACAGATTGCACAGAATAACCTGGATCATGCAAAAGCGGACATACGAAAACTCAATGCGGATCTGGAAGACCTGCTGGATGTGTACGATGCGCAGGATAAGGAAGGACTTGCACTCTGGAACAATGCAACAGTGCGGCTGCACGAAAACGAGCATAATCTGGTGCGTTATGAGAAAGCACGAAAGAAACCCTATTTTGGTCGTATTGATTTTAAAGATCCAAATGCAAAAGAAGCAGAGTCTTATTATATAGGGAGAGTTGGCATTGCCAGGGACGTTTCCGAGCCGGTAGTGCTGGACTGGAGAGCGCCGATAGCCTCCGTTTACTACGAGAGCAGTCTGGGTCCCTGCCAGTATGTCGTCAGTTCAGAAGGAACATTTACGATCGATTTGAAACGGAAGCGCACATACGAAATTGAAAACGATCATCTGAAAGATTTTTTTGATTCGGATGTTGTGGCAAACGATGAACTTTTGACAAAGTATCTGGCGAAAAACAAAAAAGCAGTGCTTGGGGAGATCGTTGCGACGATCCAGAAAGAGCAAAACCAGATCATCCGGCGTTCTCCCAAGACCAATATCATTGTGCAGGGAGTAGCCGGTTCCGGAAAGACAACAGTTGCCATGCACCGGATTTCCTATATTCTATACAATTACAGAGACGATTTCCGACCGGAAGACTTCTATATTATAGGAAGCAACCGGATTTTGCTGAATTATATCACAGGCGTGCTTCCGGAACTGGATGTGTATGGTATTCGGCAGATGACCATGGAACAGTTGTTTATCCGTCTGTTGTACGAGGATTGGGATGAACAAAATTACAGCGTGCATCCTCTGGAAAAAGACGATGCCCAAAATGCCCAGAAAGGAAACAGAGAATGGTTTCATGATCTGGAATTATACTGTGCAGCCTATGAGCAGAGGGAGATTTCACATGAGAAAATCTATCTGGAAGACACAGAAACACTTCTGGCCGGGCCGGTACTGATCAATACCTACTTGCGGGAGCATCCGGAGCTGTCGATGCAGAGTAAAATCCTTATGCTCAATGAAATCCTGTACGCCAGATATGAAAATGAAGTATTGGGAAAACAGATCTCTTATCCGGCAAAGGTGAAAAAGGCATTGGATAAGAAATACACTTCTTATTTTGGCGATGGAAAATGGAAGACATCCATTTATGATTTTTACCGGGAATTTTTACAGGTGCAGGCTGTTGCGGGAAAAGAGGTGGATATACCGGAAAACTCTTTTGATGTGTATGATCTGGCAGCACTTGCATATATTTATAAGAGGATGAAAGAGACGGACCCGGTGCGGGAGGCCAGCCATGTCGTCATCGACGAGGCACAGGATTTTGGAATGATGGCGTATTGCTGTCTGCATTATTGTCTGCGGGGGTGCACTTATACGATCATGGGAGATACGTCCCAGAACATTCACTTTCAATACGGATTAAATGATTGGGAAGAATTGAAAAAACTGGTGTTGACCGGCACCTATGACGCATTTGGTCTGTTGCAGAAAAGTTATCGGAACACCGTCGAGATTTCGGAATATGCAAATGATATCTTACGGCACGGAGATTTTGCCGTGTATCCGGTGGAGCCGATTATCCGCCATGGGGCGAAGGTGCGTGTAGAAAAAAAGCAGGATCTGCAGGAGTTACTGGCACAAGTAGTACATACGATCCGTCAGTGGCAGCAGGATGGATATGAAACCATTGCCGTAATCTGCCGTGACGCGATAGAAGCGGCCAAGATTGCTGCACAGCTGAAACAGTATATTGCGGTGACAGACTGCGATCTGGAGACAACCGAATTTGGAGAAGGCGTTATGGTGCTTCCGGTTGCTTATACCAAAGGCCTTGAGTTTGATGCCGTCCTTTTATATGATCCATCGGAGAAAAATTATCCGCTGGACAATGGGCATGTAAAGCTTTTGTATGTCGCAGCAACGCGCGCATTGCATGAACTGGCGGTAGTTTATCAGGAATCCCTGAGTAAAATTCTGGCGGATCCGGTTCCGGAAAACAAAAAAATGCAGGAATTTTCTTCGGAGACACTGACGAAAGCAAAAGAGTACGACAGGAAACTATTTACACAGAAAGAGATCGAGCAGGAGCGCCGTGCAAAAGGAGATAAAGAGCACAACATCCGGGGATATATCGGGCCGAAAAAAATAGAAGCATGTGTGCCAGAGGAGAAGACTGTGCACACGCATGCCATTCCTCCCGCTTCTAAAATATCAAAAATATCAAAAAAGCCGGCAATCGAACAAATGAATATGTCTCCCTATGCCTTTGGAGAACTGCCGGATAACCGGAGTCTTCCGGTGCGCAGCCACGCAAAAATCAGTGGCGCCGTGAAATCGGCCAAAAAGACAAAGGAACATATTGATATTGCAAGCGCGGCAGGACTTCTTCGACTGACACCGATCACACCGGAAATCATCCGTGTCAGCTATGTCAAAGGAGTAACAACAAAGATAAAAAATACTTACTGGAAGCCAAAAGCAGAGGAAACGGTTCTCTGGAGTGCCAAAGAGTCAAAGTCCGCGTTAAGAGTTGCCACAGAAAAAGTAGTGGTTATCATCGACAAAAAGACGGGAGCCATGCGCTTTGAAACAGCAGACGGAACCTTGCTTTTAAAGGAGCGCACAACAGAACCGCGCCTGATTATGGGAAATCAGACCTGGGAATTTTTCGACTGGGAGTTTTCCGAAAAAATCAATGCAAAAGGAGTGCTTTCCACAGATCTTCTGGTGTTGCGCTCCAAGGCGAAGTATATTTCCTTTGGCGGAAAACCGATGCGGATGCCACTTGTTTTATCGGGGAAAGGATACGGAATCGGTGTCGCTGCGACACAATCCGTTCTTCTTTGTAATATCAAAACCTATGGTCCCTATATCAGCACGCAGGGGGACGGACAGATTGATTACTATTTTATTTATGGTGGAAATAACGAAAAAACCATGGCTTTGTATAAAAAATTAAATTCATAATTTACAAAATGGCAGGTTTTTGCCGATTTCTTTCTTGAAAAACTTTCTCTTTTATATCGGACAGTGTATAATTGAAAATAAATATCAATAAGTACAGAAAAAACGAAGGACAAAAGAGAATGACGTTAAAAGATTTGGAAATCGGAAAAAGTGCCGTTATCAAAGCGGTTGGCGGCGAGGGTGCGCTTCGGCAGCATTTCCTGGATATGGGAGTGATTCCGGGAGCGGAAGTGACGGTGATTAAGTTTGCCCCAATGGGCGACCCGATGGAACTGCAGATCCATGGGTATGAGCTGACTCTTCGGCTGGCAGATGCAGATCAGATTACAATTGAGCAGATTTCTTCCCGTACCAGAAAGCATGAAGGAGCCAGAAACATTAATCAGTCGGTTCATCCGGGACTGGGCGAAGAAGGAAAGTATCATGTAAAAGGGGATGGAAACCCTTTGCCGGAAAAGACGAGGCTTACATATGCGCTGGTGGGAAATCAGAATTGTGGAAAGACGACGCTGTTTAACCAGCTGACCGGTTCAAACCAGCATATCGGAAACTTTCCGGGGGTTACGGTTGACCGCAAGGATGGACCGATCAAAGGATACCCAGACACTTTGGTGACAGATCTGCCGGGAATCTATTCGATGTCCCCTTACAGCAGTGAGGAGATTGTTTCAAGAAATTTTGTGCTGGAGGATAAACCAAAGGCGATCATCAATATTATTGATGCAACCAATATCGAGCGGAATCTGTATCTGACGATGCAGCTGCTGGAAATGGATATCCCGATGGTTGTGGCACTCAATATGATGGATGAGATGACCGGAAATTCAGGATCGGTGGATGTAAACGGGATGGAAGCGATGCTGGGTGTGCCGGTGGTCCCGATTTCTGCTGCAAAAAATGAGGGAGTGGATGAACTGGTAAGGCATGCACTGCATATCGCAAAATATCAGGAGCGGCCGGGACGACAGGATTTCTGTAGTGAAAATGAGTTTGGTGGAGCCGTGCACCGCTGTATTCATGCAGTCAGCCATCTGATCGAGGATCACGCAGAGCATGCGGGAATTCCTCTGCGTTTTGCAGCTTCTAAGATCATTGAAGGGGATCATCTGATTCTGCAGAAACTGGAACTGGACGAGAATGAGCAGGAAGCAATTGAACATCTGATTGTACAGATGGAAAAAGAGCGTGGGCTCGATCGCAGTGCGGCGATTGCGGATATGCGTTTTAATTTCATCGAAAAGGTGTGCGAGAAAACGGTAGTAAAGCCGAAGGCAAGCCGGGAGCGCATCCGCAGTGAGAAAATTGATCGGATTCTGACCGGAAAATATACAGCAATTCCATGTTTTATCGGTATTATGCTGTTGGTGTTCTTCCTTACGTTCCATGTGATCGGCGCTTTTTTACAGAACCTGCTTGCCATGGGGATTGACGCACTGTCTAATGTGACAGACCGTGCGCTGACGGCAGCGGGAGTCAATGAAGTGCTTCACGGACTGATCATTGACGGTATTTTTGCCGGAGTCGGAAGTGTACTGAGTTTCCTGCCAATTATCGTAACATTATTTTTCTTTCTGTCATTGATGGAAGACAGTGGTTACATTGCGCGAGTTGCATTTTTTATGGATAAACTTCTGCGAAAAATCGGACTTTCCGGACGAAGCATTGTACCGATGCTCATCGGATTTGGATGTACAGTTCCGGCGGTGATGTCGACCCGCACGCTGCCGAGTGAGAGAGACCGGAAGATGACGATTTTGCTGACTCCGTTTATGAGCTGTTCGGCAAAACTGCCGATTTATGCATTTTTTACCAGCGCATTTTTCCCGGAGTATGGAGCACTCGTGATGTGTGCTTTGTATCTGACCGGAATTGTGATTGGGATCCTGGTTGCGTTGTTGTATCGGAAAACACTGTTCCGTGGAGATGCGGTTCCGTTTGTCATGGAGCTGCCAAATTATCGTCTGCCGGGGCTGAAAAATGTTATGCAGCTTTTGTGGGAGAAAGCAAAAGATTTCCTGCAGAAAGCATTTACCGTTATTTTTGTAGCAACGATCTGTATCTGGTTCTTACAGAAATTTGATTTGCATTTTAATCTGGTGGCGGATTCTAAAGACAGTATTCTTGCGATGATTTCAAACTGCCTGGTTCCAATTTTTGCACCGCTTGGACTGGGAGACTGGAGGATCTGTACTTCATTGATCAGCGGCGTTATGGCAAAGGAGAGCGTGATCTCAACTCTGGAAATTTTATTTGGAGGAGCAGTAAAGGATGCATTGACACCGGTAGCGGCAGCTTCACTTCTGGTATTTAGTCTGTTGTACACGCCGTGTATTGCAGCAATTGCTTCCATTCGCCGGGAACTTGGACGAAAATGGGCAGTTGGCATGGTGATCTGGCAGTGTATGATCGCCTGGGTGGCAGCATTTGCGGTAAGGTGGCTGATGGTTTTATTTATGAGATAATGAAAATAGAGCAGAAAGTACTTGAAGGAATCGGAAAGATAGAATAAAATAATAACAAAAAAGGATTATTTATTTATGCTCAGACAAATGTGGAAAAAGAGGGTTTGTTTTGTTCTGGCTGTGATTCTGGCAGTAATTGCTGTGACACCAATGGAAATGGAGCACACAGATGCAGCAATGGTACATTCGGTAACAGCATTGATGACGGGAAATCTGGTAAACAAGTCCAATGCGGACAAGCTGACTTACAGACAGCTGGAGACAAGCGCCTATGAGAGAAAACTGATTTCAAAAAGTGTGTATAATTACACGATGCAGCAGGTCCCGGCATTGTATGAGGGCAGGAACGTCATTAATGTGTCCGGTATGACCGGAAAAGCAAATACCAGTTATGTGGATGATGATGGTGTTGGTGAAAATGTCTCGTTTGTAAAATTTCAATGTAGAAAGAGCGGTAAATACCAGTTTACGGAAAGTGATTTTAAGGGAAAATCCAAGAATGAAGTGATCTATAATGATAACAATTATCTCATGTTTCTGCCAAAAGAGTTAAAAAGCGGGTATGAGATTTATGACCCATGGAACAGTACCTACTATCAGTTTCTTTCCAGAACTTTTGCAAGTGGTTATGGCAAAGTATGGTATGATGTCAACGCATCGAAAAAACTTACGAGAAGTGCGAAGCGTGCAATAAAAAATTCGGCAGGGTATACAAGCGCTATCCAGAGGGAACTGCAGAAGAAAAAAGACAGTATTTCCAGATACAGTATGGAATCTGAAAAAAATACGTATCGCTTAAAGAAAGGAAATACATATCTGCTTGTAATTTTTACGCCGGATTCCTTCCGCTTCCGGAAAAAAATAACAAACGGAAACAATTATTATAAGGAACAGTATCTTTCCGATATTCCATGGTCGTTCGATCTGAAAATTACTTATATGGATGAAAAAGCAGATTAGCAAAATTACCCTATTGTATTAGAAATCAGAACGTGGTACAATGCATAAGAATAGAAAAAAGCATTGACGGAACAAGTAGTGAAATTGAAACATACAGAGAGAACGGTAGATGGTGTGAGCCGTTTATGGAAAGATTTCATGAAGACCACTCCTGAGCTGTGCGCGAAAGAAGCGTCACCGTGTAGCTGCGTTATAAGCCAAAGAGTAAAAGAATTAAGGTGGAACCGTGTATAAAGCACCCTTAGATATGTCATGCATATCCGGGGTGCTTTTTTATTTCCATACCAAAAGAAGGAGAGTTAACGTAAAATGGTAAACTTTAAGGAAAATGAAGAATTAAAAACACTGAATCATTCCTGTGCACATCTGATGGCACAGGCGATCAAGCATCTGTACCCACAGGCAAAATTCTGGGTTGGACCGGTTGTTGCAGAGGGATTTTACTATGATGTAGATCTTGGGGAAGATGTAATCCGTGATGAGGATATCGAAAAGATCGAAAAAGAGATGAAAAAGATTGCAAAATCCGGAAAGAAAATCATGCGACGTGAAGTTTCTAAGGCAGAGGCTATGGAAATGTTCCAGAATGATGAGTATAAACTGGATCTGATCTCCGATCTGGAAGATGGAAATATTACCGTATATGATCAGGGCGATTTTACGGATCTGTGCCGTGGACCGCACGTAGACAATGTAAAACTTTGCAGAAACTTCAAGCTGATCCGTCACTCTGGTGCATACTGGAAAGGTGACAGCAAAAACAAAGTGCTGCAGAGAATTTATGGTGTATGTTTCCCGACCGCAGAGGAGCTGGAGGCACACCTTAAGCTTTTAGAGGAAGCAAAGGAAAGAGATCACAGAAAAATCGGAAAGGACATGAACCTGTTTATGGTTGATGATCTGGTTGGCCGTGGACTTCCGATGTTCCTTCCGAAGGGATATGTGATCTGGCAGGAGCTGGAGAATTATATCAAGAACAAGGAAAGAAAGCTGGGCTATCTGCATGTTATGACTCCTTGTGTCGGTACCGTAAATCTGTACAAGACATCCGGTCACTGGGATCACTACAAAGAAAACATGTTCCCACCAATGGAGATGGAGGGAGAGTCTTTCGTTCTTCGTCCGATGAACTGCCCGCATCATATGATGATCTATGCAAACAGAAGACATTCCTATAAGGATCTGCCGATCCGTATCGGTGAGATCGCACATGATTTCCGTTACGAATCCAGCGGAACGTTAAAGGGTATCGAGCGAGGCAGACATTTTTGTCAGAACGATGCGCATCTGTTTGTAACACCGGAGCAGATTGAGGATGAGTTTACCAAGGTTGTAGACTTGATTTTTAGTACCTACAAGGATTTCGGAATTACCAATTACCGTTGTGTACTGTCTCTGCGTGATCCGGCAAACAAAGAAAAGTATCATGATGATGATGCTATGTGGAACAAGGCAGAGGATGCACTCCGCACGGTATTGAATGATCTGAAAATTGATTATACAGAGGAAATTGGAGAGGCTGCTTTCTATGGACCAAAGCTGGATGTAAACGTACAGCCTGCAGTCGGCAATGAGATCACACTTTCTACCTGCCAGCTTGATTTCTGTCTCCCGGCAAAATTCAATCTGTCTTATGTAGACCGCGATGGCGAGAAGAAGACACCGGTTGTTCTGCATCGTGCAATCCTTGGTTCCCTCGATCGTTTCATGGCATATATTCTTGAGGAGACCAAGGGAAATCTGCCGACATGGCTGGCTCCGGTTCAGGTTCGTGTGATGCCGGTTAAGACAGACAACGAGGAACTGACTGCTTATGCAAAGGAAATCTGCGATGCATTAGAGGCAAAGGATGTCCGTGTAGAACTCGATGACAGATCCGAGAAGCTTGGCTATCGTATGCGTGAAGGACAGGTGCAGAAGGTGCCGTATCTTCTGGTTGTCGGCTTCAATGAGAAAGAAGACAGAACCGTATCCTTCCGTCTGCATGGAGAAAAAGATACCACAGTTCTTCCACTGGATGAGTTTGTGGAGAAGCTTGAGAATGAGATCAAAAATAAGCTGAGAACTCATATCGGGGCTGAAAAATAAATAAAAGCCGATTTGAAACAGTAAAAAATGCGCGCAGCAAAAAGTGGTGCCCCCCTTTTGCTGCGCGCTTTTTTGCAGGAAAATATATTTTTACTTTCATGTTAGAAAGTCGTTGTATTCTGTTCAGAAACTTCCAACTTCCGGATCAACTGGAATTCATGTATAACCATTGCCAGTCCAACTGCAAAAGATAACACATCCGCAACCGGACTCGCATAAAGAATTCCCTTAATTCCCCAGAAACGCGGGAAAAGCAAAAGCAGAGGAAGCAGGAATAAAATCTGTCTTGTCAGAGAAAGAAACGTTCCCTTATATGCTTTTCCGATCGAACTGAAAAACGTCGAGGAAATCGGCTGCATAAAATTAAGCCATGTAAACAGCAGGAAAATCCGGAAATAGTTTACACCGAAATCAAAATATTCTTTGCTTCCGCTGCCAAACAGACCGAGGATCTGTCGCGGAAAAATCTGAAACAGCAGAAAGGATACAATGGATACAATGGCACCGACCGTAATCGCCAGACGATACGATTCCTTTACCCGGTTGTACTGTTTCGCACCGTAGTTAAAACTCTGGATCGGCTGGCTGCCCTGTGACAGGCCGATAATCACGGAAAAGTAAAGCTGGTTGACTTTCATGACAATTCCGGAACAGGCAATCGGAATTGACTCTCCGTAAACGGACTGTGCACCGTAATGCTTTAGTAGGTTGTTCATCGTAATCTGCACGATCATCATGGCAACCTGGTTGATGGCAGAAGCCATGCCAAGTGAGCAGATCTGTGCCAGATGGGAAGCATTCGGCCGGAAATGCCCGGAGTGCAGGGTTACTGTGCGGTAGTGTGACAGATAGCAGACCGCAATAATCGCAGAGATGACCTGACCGATCACGGTTGCCGCTGCAGCACCGTACATGCCCCAGTGGAATCCCAGAACAAACACGGCATCCAATACAATGTTGATGACGGCGCCGGAAATGTTTACAAACATCGCCATCTTTGGGCTGCCGTCTGCACGGATTAAGTGTCCGCTTCCGATCGTAAGAATTAAAAAAGGAAAACCGATCGCCGTCACACGGACGTATTGCCGGGCAAGCGGGAGAACATCTGCAGGGGAACCAAATCCGACCAGCAGAGGATTCAAAAATAATTCGGTTATGGCAAAAAGAAGGATGCCAACGGTAAGAAGCATTGTGATGGCGTTTCCGACAAAATAGGGAGCTTTTTCTTTTTTGCCGGCACCCATGTGAAGGTTGAAGCTTGCCGCACCGCCGATTCCAAACAGAAGTCCAAGTCCTGTGCACATCATGGCAAGTGGGAATGCAATGTTGGTAGCGGCATTGCCGAGTGTGCCGACTGCATTTCCGATAAAAAGCTGGTCTGCAATGTTGTATACCGCACTGACAAGCATGGCGATAATGCTCGGTACGGAAAAGCGCAGAATCAGCGAAGAAATTTTGTCCACGGCAAGTGGATTTTGTTGTTCTGAAGTCATATGTTTCGCCCTTTCTTATGTTAATATCTGTATTTGCTTTTATATGGCAAACTTATATTATTATAGCTTTTTTCCTGTTTTTTTTCAATGAAGCCGGGCAGCAGAAAAATAAAATGGAAATTTTTGTATTTCTGAAACTTTTATGTGTGATGAATGGTCTAATAGATAGAAACAAAAAAGGAGGAAAATAAAATGAGTAAACTGAGTAGTGTATTAAAAAAGACAGGTATTGCAGTAGCTGCTGCGGCAATGCTGGTGACAATGGGAGCAGGAACGGTGGTTACACAGGCAAAAACAAGTCTGCCGGTTTATAAAGTATCGCTGGCAAAGAAGTATACCAACAACCAGAAGGGCAAACAGATGGAAGCCAGTGTAAAGATTCCGAAAGTGAAAATTACAGGTACAGACGGAAAAGTTATGAAAAGCGAAAGTGAAAAACTGAATGCTGCAATATCCAGTTATCAGAATAAATTTATCAAAGATTATAAAAAAGATGTGGCAGCCATAAAGAAGGGAGAGAAGGGAAATGAGAGCCTTACTTCCGGATATAAGGTTGTAACCGACAACGACAAGCTGTTTTGCCTGCGGATTGATACGGTAATTGCTATGGGCGGCTCCCAGAGTTATGCAAAGATTTTCAGTGTGGATAAAAAATCCGGAAAACAAATCACTCTGAAAAATCTGTTCAAAAAAGGAAGTGGCTATATTGACCGGATTTCCGACAATATCAAAGAACAGATGCGGGCACAGATGAAAGAGAATGCAGATGTTACCTATTTTGTGGACGATGAAAACAATAAGTTCAATTTCAAGTCCATCAGCAATAAGACGAATTTCTATGTCAATGAGAAGGGAGAACTTACCCTTGTATTTGACAAGTATGAAGTAGCACCGGGATATATGGGAATGGTCGAATTTTCCATTCCGACAGGTGAGATTGTAGATATGGTTACAAACGGATATCTGAAATAAAAGGCATATAGAAAAAATGGCTCTGTGGGCAAATCCCACAGAGTCATTTTTTCTATTTGGTGCAAAGGAAGAGGATGCAATTTCTGATTTTTACGGTATACTGTCTGTAGAAAATAAAATGACGTGAGAGTATACCTATGAAAAACAGGACAGGCCATAGGCTTAAATATGTTAGAATATGCAGGTGTAGGGGAGTGAAGCATGCAGTTCGTGTTGACTAATTTGTATAACAGCTGATAAAATGATTGGGAAAATTACGGCATCTGATTCATTCATCTGCAGAGCATTTGGTGAAAAAGATACGACGGTAATTGTGTTGAACAATTTTAATATAAATGAATAAAAACTCTGACGGCAAGGATGATCCGAGCAGGAATAGTTAAGAAATAAGGATTTACAGAACCATCTTTCTGACAGATTGCCCGAAAGATGGTTTTTTGCGTTGAAAATAACAGGAGGATAGCATGTTAAAGGTAGCAGTATACGGAAAGGGCGGTATTGGAAAATCCACAGTGACTTCCAATCTTGCAGCAGCTTTTGCAAATATGGGAAAACGTGTCATTCAGATCGGATGCGATCCGAAAGCGGATTCCACCATTAATTTACTTGGTGGTGAGCCACTTCGTCCGGTAATGAATTATATGAGGGAAGAGGACGAGGAGCCGGATGAGCTGGCGCAGATTTCAAAGGAAGGCTATGGAGGAATCCTCTGCATTGAGACGGGCGGACCGACACCGGGACTTGGCTGTGCGGGGCGTGGAATTATTGCGACTTTTCAGCTTCTTGAAGACATGGAACTATTCGAACATTATAAACCCGATGTGGTTTTGTATGATGTATTAGGTGATGTTGTGTGCGGTGGATTTGCAGCACCGATTCGTGAGGGATATGCGGATAAGGTTCTGATCGTTACATCCGGTGAAAAAATGGCACTGTATGCTGCCAACAATATTTCCAGTGCAGTCAGAAATTTTGAGGATCGCAGTTATGCCCGGGTATTTGGCATCGTGTTAAATCACAGAAATGTGGAAAATGAGAAAGAAAAAGTACAGGCATTTTCAGAAAAGATCGGGGTGCCGATTGTGGGAGAAGTGCCGCGAAGTAATGAAATTATTCACTGGGAAGAGCAGGGAAAGACTGTGATCGAAGGAGATCCGGCCTCTGAAATCAGCAGATGTTTCTTTGATCTTGCCACATTGTTATGGAAAGAAGAGGAAAACGCATGAGACAGGAAGCATATTTTTGTACGGTAAAAGAGCTGGATGAGCTTGGAAAAAATAACATTCCCAGACAGCTTATTTCCCATACACATCTGATCTACAGTTCCCCTGCAACGCTGGCATTCAATTCTCCGGGAGCAGAAGGATTTGGTGTCAAACGTGCAGGTCTGGCGGTTCCGGATTCTGTTATGTTGATCGTGTCTCCGGGATGCTGTGGCCGCAATACCTCGGTGCTTAGTTCGATGCGGGCCTATCAGGACCGTTTTTATTATCTGTTGATGGATGAGACGGATATTGTGACCGGAAGGCACCTGAAAAAGATCCCTAAGGCAGTAGCGGAAATATGCGAAGGACTTAAGAAAAAGCCGTCTGTTGTGATGATATGTATTACCTGTGTGGATGCGCTGCTTGGCACGGATATGGAGCGTGTCTGTCACAAGGCAGAGGAATATGCAGGGGTTCCGGTAAGGCCATGTTATATGTATGCACTGACCAGAGAGGGCAGAAAACCACCGATGGTGCATGTGCGGCAGTCCGTTTATTCGTTGCTGGAACCGAAAAAGAAAAAAGGAAACGTGGTGAATTTACTGGGATATTTTTCACCGCTTACGGATGACTGTGAGCTGTATGATCTGCTTCATGGGGCAGGAGTAAAAACAATCCATGAGATTTCCAGGTGCAAGGATTATGCACAGTATCAGACCATGTCGGAAGCAAATTTTAATTTGGTACTGCATCCGGAAGCGCGCTTTGCGGCAGAGGATTTTCATGACCGGCTGAAAATTCCATATATCGAGCTGCGCAGATTATATCAGATCGATAAAATTGCCAGTCAGTATCGTGCCTTTGCCGCTGCACTGGGTGTGGAATTTGAGGATGAAATACCGCGTAAGGCAGCAGAGGAGGCGGTAGAAAAATTCCGGAAAATACATCCGGATGCAGTATTTGCCGTCGGAGAATGGATGAACGGAGATCCGTTCGAACTGGCACTTGCATTGGTACACTATGGATTTCGTGTGTCGGAGATTTATGGAACATTATCCGGTGAAAACTTTGTCTATGTAAAACAACTGGCAAAAATCAGTCCGGATACGAAAGTTTTTTCCAATCTGGAACCGACCATGCTGTATTATGACAAAAGTCAGTCCGGCGTCAATATGACCATAGGAAAAGATGCCGGCTATTATCATAAAGAATGTTCCAATGTGCTCTGGAATGAAGAACGGCAGCCATACGGTTATGCCGGTGTGCGCAGACTGTTTGAGGCATTGGCGGAGGTATAACACAATGAGAGGACTGAGAAAATATCTGACACCATTTGCACCGGATCAGTCAGGTGCGGTGTCTGTATTATATGAATTTGGCGGTATTATCGTCATTTGCGATGCCGGTGGTTGTACCGGAAATATCTGTGGATTTGATGAGCCGCGGTGGTTTGAGAGCAAAAGCGCACTGTTTAGTGCAGGGCTTCGCGATATGGATGCAATTCTCGGCCGTGATGACAGGCTGGTGGCAAAGCTTGCAGATGCCGTGACAAAACTGGATGCAAAGTTTGCAGCAATTATCGGGACGCCGGTTCCGGCCGTTATCGGAACGGATTACCATGCCTTAAAGCGTATGACGGAGAAAAAAGTGGATCTGCCGATTCTGACTGTGGATACGGATGGAATGGAATTGTATGACAAGGGGGAAGAAAAAGCCTGGAAGGAACTGTTTTTGGTATTTGCAGGTGAAAAAGAAGACGTGATTTTGGGCAGAATCGGGATACTTGGCATGACACCACAGGATATCAGTGATCTGCGTGCAGCAGACCGTATCCGGGAGCATTTTGCGGCAGAAGGAAAAACTGCTGTCTGCTTTGGAATGGGAAATGGACTTGATGATGTAAAATCGGTTTCCAATGTGGAAAAAAATATCGTGGTATCGCCGGCTGCTTTAGAGGCAGCGAAATATCTGGAACGAACATATGGAACACCGTACGAGACAGGCTATCCGCTGGTGGATGAACTGGTTTACGATATGGATTATCATGGGAAAAAGGTACTTATTGTACAGCAGCAGGTGATCGGATCTGCAATCCGGGAAGAGATACAAAAAAAAGCAAAGGATGCACAGGTGACAGTTGCAAGCTGGTTTATGATAAAGCCAGAGCTTTGCAGTGACACAGATCTGCATCTGCGGGATGAAGAAGATTATATAAGGCTGGTGGAAAACATGGAGTATGATGTGATTTACGCTGATCCATGTATGAAGCGTATGACACCGGAATTTGACGGAATCTTTGTGGATACGATACATTTTGCGGTGTCGGGGCATCTTGCAGAGATGAGATAACAGTTGCCGGTTGTCTTGTAAGATGTGACCCGCAATAAGGGAGTGTACGATTGGAGAAAAGTGTGTATAAGAATGAGATGACCTGGCGCATCCGGGTATACGGTATCGTTCAGGGTGTTGGTTTCCGGCCAACGGTAAGCCGCCATGCGACAAACCATGGAATTTACGGAACTGTTTGCAATAAAGGACCCTATGTGGAAATTTATGCACAGGGGACAAAAGAACAGATTGAAGGATTTTTAAACAGTCTGAAAGAACATCCACCGAAGCGTGCGGCTGTTTTGAAGATAAATACAGAGAATATCACCGCAGATACAACAGAACAGTTTGAACATTTTGACATTATCGAAAGTGAAAAAACAAAAGGGGAAATCTTTATTTCCCCGGATATTGCAATCTGCGATGAGTGCAAGGAAGAAATGTTTGACCCGAAAGACAGACGGTATCTGCATCCGTTTATCAACTGCACCTGCTGTGGACCAAGGCTTACGATTCTGGATGCTCTGCCGTATGACAGGGAACGCACAAGTATGAAAGAGTTTCCGATGTGCCTGGACTGTGCAAAAGAATACACGGATGAGAAAACCAGGCGGTATGACGCGCAGCCGGTGTGCTGCAACCAATGTGGACCACAGGTGTATCTGATCGGCAGACCCGAGCGGGGACGTGCCGCAATTACATATACACGCCGGCTTATTCGTGAAGGCAAAATTGTAGCAATCAAGGGAATCGGAGGGTTTCATCTGTGCTGTGATGCTACAAATGAAGAAGTGGTCTGCCGTCTTAGAACATTAAAAAACCGCCCGGCCAAGCCCTTTGCAGTTATGGCAAAAGATGAATCGGTTGTAAAACGGGAATGTGTGGTGACGCCGGAGCAGGAGGCGATTCTTACCGGACATCAGAAACCGATTCTGTTACTGGACAGACGAAGCGATGGCGGGCTGGCATCTTCGGTGGCACCGAACAATCCAAAAGTTGGTGTGATGCTTCCATATGCACCGGTGCAGTTATTGATTTTTCAGTATGATGATGGTATCGAGATGCCGGATCTTCTGGTGATGACCAGTGGAAATACTTCCGGTGCACCGATCTGTCGTGAGGATGAGGAAGCTGTTGCCGAATTATCCCATTTGTGTGATGCGATGCTGTCACATAACCGCAAAATCAGGATACGGGCAGATGATACGGTGATGGATTTTTACAGAAATGAACCGTACATGATCCGGCGTTCCAGAGGCTATGCACCGCTGCCGTTTATGACAAAAGCAGACTGGAAAGGACAGGTGCTCGCGGTTGGCGGGGAATTGAAAAATACCTTTTGCATAGGTGTGGACAACAGGTTTTATCCGTCACCATATGTGGGAGATCTGGAGGACTTAAGAACGGTAAAGGCATTGCAGGAGACAATACACCGGTTTCAGACATTGCTGGAAGTAAAGCCACAGGCTGTGGTCTGTGATCTGCACCCAAAATACAATTCTACGGTTGTAGCGGAAGAACTTGGATATCCGGTGATAAGAGTGCAGCATCATTATGCACACATATTATCGTGTATGACAGAAAATGACTGTCATGATCCGGTCATCGGAGTCGCTTTTGACGGAACCGGATATGGAACGGATGGCACGATCTGGGGCGGAGAGATCCTGCTGGCGGATTATGGGAATTTTACAAGATTCGGAAGTATTACCCCGTTTTTACAGATGGGGGGCGATGCTTCTGCAAAAGAGGGCTGGCGTATTGCGGTCTCTATGATTTACGGATATACGAAAGATCGCAAAAGGGCATGGGAGATCATGGAAACACTGGGTCTTTGCAGCGAACAGGAAAGCAGGGTACAGTTCACCATGGCAGACCGGAAGATTAATGCGGTGGCTTCAACCAGTGCAGGACGGCTTTTTGATGCCGTCAGTGCGATACTCGGGATCAGGCGCAGGTCAGGATTTGAAGGGGAAGCATCGACGGCATTGCAGTTTGCAGCAGAGGCATACGAGCAGCAGAACCTCTCAAATATCTCACAGGAGCAAAAGGAAAATAAGGATATACTGCTGCATGAAACAAAAGAGCGTTTCGTTTTAAATACACAGATGTTGGTGCAGCAGATTACAGAAGCAAAAATGCGGGGCGAAGACACCGGGATGCTGGCATATCGGTTTCATCAGGTACTGGCAGAAATGATTACAGCTGCCTGTATCAAAGCAAAAGAAAGCAGTGGCAGGGATAAAGTTGCCTTAAGCGGTGGCGTATTCCAAAACCGGTTACTGCTGCGTCTGACAGAAGAACGACTGTTACAGGAAGGATTCGAAGTGCTGCGGCACCGTATGATTCCGCCGAATGACGGAGGAATTGCAATCGGACAGGCAGCATATGGGATGTATCAATTACAGAAATAGGAGGATAAAAAGATGTGTGTAGGTTTATCAGCTAAGGTAGTAAAAATCAGTAATGGCACGGCGGTCATTGATGCAGGTGGTGCCAAAAGAGAGGTTTCTTCCCAGCTTCTGGAAGATCTGGAGCCGGGAGATTATGTTATGGTGCATGCAGGTGTAGCAATTGCAAAAATCACCGATGAGGACGACAGTGAAACCGAGCAGCTCATGGAGGAATTTTTATAATGAAAACAGCCAGAGAGATCATTGAAAATTATGATAGCCCGGATGTGCGGATCATGGAAGTGTGCGGTACGCACACACATGAGATTTTCCGGCTGGGAATCCGTAAACTGCTGCCAAAACAGGTAGAATTGATTTCCGGACCGGGATGTCCGGTATGTGTAACACCGGTTAGTTTTATAGATGAAGCTATTTATCTGGCATTGGAAAAAGGAGTTACAATCTGTACATTTGGTGATCTGGTGCGAGTGCCGGGAACCAATATGAGCCTTGCGGGAGCCAGAGAACAGGGAGCGAAAATCCATGTTGTGTATTCTCCGGCAGATGCCGAAAAATATGCCGGAGAACATCCGGATGAGCAGGTGACATTTCTGTCGGTCGGATTTGAGACAACGACACCGGCAGGATGTCTTTCCGTAAAGGCAGCAAGAGAAGATGGACTGGATAATTACTCTATATTGGTGGCAAACAAAACCATGCCTCAGGCGTATGAGGCATTAAAGGACAGTGCAGATGTATTTTTATATCCGGGACATGTCAATGCCATTACGGGAACACGTCTTTGCGAAGCTCTGACCGAAGAAGGGGTCAGCGGTGTTGTGGCAGGATTTACGGCAAAAGAACTGATGACAGCACTGGCGGTTGCGCTGGTAAAATTCCAGGAAGGAAAGCCATTTTTTGTAAACTGCTATCCGCGAGTGGTGACACAGGATGGAAGCAGGGAGGCACAGCTGCTTGTAGATGAGATGATGGAAGCTTGTGACTGCGAATGGAGAGGGCTGGGTGTTATTCCGAAATCCGGCATGAAATTAAGACAGGAGTGGCAGGAGTTCGATGCACGTCTCAAATATCAGATGCCGAAAATTGAAGGAAAACCAAATCCGGCCTGCCGCTGTGGCGATGTACTTCAGGGAAAATGCAAACCATCCGATTGTAAAGTATTCGGAAAAGGCTGTACACCGCAGCATCCGATCGGCGCCTGCATGGTGTCCGGTGAGGGAGCCTGCTCTGCATATTATCAGTATTCATAAGAAAGAAGGAAAAAACATCATGGAAAATAAAACAGTAACGATGGCACATGGTGCCGGTGGAAAGCAGACATCCGAATTGATTGATCAGGTGTTTAAGGCGCATTTTGTAAACAATGATCTGACGGCAGATGATGCAGCGGTATTAGTTCCGCCGGCAGGAAGAATGGCAGTATCTACAGATGGGTTTATTGTATCTCCGGCATTTTTTCCGGGGGGAAATATCGGCAAACTGTCTATCTGCGGAACGGTAAATGATCTTGCCTGTATGGGTGCAAAACCGCTTTATCTTACCTGCGCTTTTGTAATTGAAGAGGGATTTCCAATGGACAAACTCGAAGAAATCGCAGCTGCCATGGAAAAAACAGCAAAAGAGGCCGGAGTACATATTGTATCGGGAGATACAAAGGTTGCCGGAAAAGGACAGGTGGATGGAATTTTTATCACCACGACCGGAATGGGGGAGATCGAAGAAGGAGTGACCGTCGGCGGAGAACTGGCAAAGCCCGGAGATGCAATCATCGTAACCGGTGATATCGGACGGCACGGATGTACGATCCTGTTAGAGCGGGAAGATTTTGGCATCGATGCGGATGTGACCAGTGACTGTGCACCTTTGTGGAAGACCGTAAAGGCAGTCATGGATACCACACACAACCTGCATGTGATACGTGATGCGACCAGAGGCGGCGTCGGAACAGTCCTGTATGAGATCGCAGGTCAGAGCAGCGTAGGCATCCGTTTAAATGCAGAGGCTGTTCCGGTACGGCCGGAAGTAAAAGGAGTCTGCGGGATGCTTGGACTTGAGCCTTTATATCTGGCATGCGAAGGAAGACTTGTCATCATGGCACCAAAGGAAGAGGCAGAGGGCATTGTAGAAACATTGAAAAAATGTCCATATTCCGCAGATGCAGCTATTATTGGTGAAGTGATCGCAGAGGAACCGGGAAGAGTTATAATGGAGACGGAAATCGGCACACAGGCACTGCTTCCACAGCCGGGGGGAGAGCTTTTACCAAGAATCTGTTAACAGGAGGAGTCAGGACATGGAAACCAGAGTGGCAGTTATTTCAATTATTGTAGAACAGGAGGATGCCATTGAAGAATTAAATATCCTTCTTCATGAAGCACGTCAGTACATTGTAGGCAGAATGGGCATACCATACCGCGCAAAAGGAATCAGCATCATAAGCATTGTCATTGATGCACCACAGGACACGATCAGTGCACTTTCCGGAAAAATCGGACATTTAAAAGGCGTATTCGCAAAGACTGCATATTCGAATGTCATTACTCCGGCAGAAGGGGGAACACAGGATTGATCAGGATAGCAGTATATGGAAAAGGCGGAATCGGAAAATCCACTACCGTTTCAAATGTAGCGGCTGCATTGGCAGAAATGGGGCTTAAGGTGATGCAGATCGGATGCGATCCGAAAGCAGATTCTACCATATTGCTTCGTCATGGAGAGGCTGTGCCGGCCGTGCTCGACTTATATAATGAGAAAAAGCAGGCGTTGCAGCTGGAGGATATGATACGCATTGGGTATAACGGTGTTATCTGTGTGGAGGCCGGTGGACCGACACCGGGACTTGGCTGTGCCGGCCGTGGTATCATCACGGCACTGGAAAAGTTAAAAGAGCTTGGCGCATATGATGTATACAAACCGGATGTGGTTTTATATGATGTACTCGGAGATGTGGTATGCGGTGGATTTTCCATGCCGATGCGGGGCGGTTATGCGGACAAAATATTTATTATTACCTCCGGGGAAAACATGGCAATTCATGCAGCTGCAAATATTGCCATGGCAGTGGAAAATTTTAAAAACCGTGGATATGCCGGGCTTGGCGGACTCATTTTAAATCGCAGGGATGTCCCGCGGGAAGAGGAAAAAGTGGCAGAACTGGCAGACGATTTTCACACAGCTGTTATTGGTACACTATCACACAGCGGGCAGGTGGCACTGGCAGAGGAGCAGAAAAAAACATTGATGGAGTGTTATCCAACAGGTGAAATGGCAGACGAATACCGTGCGCTTGCCATGCAGATGTATCGCATATGCGGTGGCATTCTGGAAGCGAAAAGCGATAAGGTAAGGTCCGGATATATACAGGAGGAAGCGTAATGTTACGTCGTGTGGGGGAAACCGTTGATTCGAAAGATGCTGTGGTAAAAATAAAAGATGCCTCATTTCCAACACCATTTGTTTCGGCACTAGAGTATAATTCGCCGGTGCATGGCAACTGGAATATTGTGCATACGGGAATGCAGGTTCCGGAATCTATCCAGATCTATGTCTGTGCGGATAACTGTATGCGTGGTGTTGTACTGACTGCGGCAGAAATGAATGCAGCAGACCGTTTTTCTTTTGTTCTTGTGGAGGAGCAGAATCTGCTAAGCGGCAATCTGGAGGATATTACCATCGAGGGTGTGACGGATGTGTTGAATAAACGGAAGGACCATCCTGAGGCGGTTCTGCTTTTTACCGTTTGTCTGCATCATTTTGTGGGAAGTAATCTGAACTATATTTACAGGGAACTAGAGCATCGTTTTCCTGACATCTGCTTTATCCGCTGTTATATGGACCCGATTATGCAAAAACATGGACTGACACCGGACCAGAAGCTGCGGAAAGCAATGTATGATCCTCTTTTGGGCTGTGAGCCGGACGCTAAAACAGTATCTGTCTTTGGCAGTGATTTTGTTCTGGATGAGAACAGTGATATTAAGCGTCTGTTAAAACGATATGATTATAAGGTGCTGGAACTGCCCGGATGTAAAACCTGGCAGGAACTGTTGGATATGAGCAGGGGATGCCTGTTTATCGACTGCTATCCGGCTGGAAAATACGGGATGGAGGCACAGGCAGGCCGCCTGGGACGAAAATCTCTGTATCTGCCCGGTAGTTTTGACTATGATGAGATCAGAAAGCAGTTAAAGCAGCTGACCGATGCACTCGGACTGCCGGAACTGACAGAAGATGAGCTGGCCCGCGAGCAGGAGTCCTGTGAGGAGGCTCTGGCAAAAGCAAAAAATCTGATCGGGGATATGCCGGTCACTCTGGATTATCTGTATCATCCAAGACCACTTGGACTGGCAAAACTGCTTCTGACACATGGCTTTTGTGTGAAAGCTGTTTATCTGGACAGTATCAGTCCGGAAGAAAAAGCAGATTTTTTCTGGCTGCAGGAGCATGCACCGGAACTTGAGCTGATCGCAACGATTCAGGTGAAGATGCGTGTACTGCCAAGAGGTGCAAGCGGGGAAGTGCTGGCAATCGGACAGAAAGCGGCCTATTTTGGCCGAAGCCGTCACTTTGTCAATCTGGTACAGGGAGAAGGTCTGTATGGATTTGACGGTATTCGAAGAACCGCAGAGCTGATGATGGATGCATATCTCAATGAAAAGGATACAGAAAAACTTGTTGTACAAAAAGGATGGGGGTGTGAGTGCTGTCTATGAGACAATCTTATCGAATGATACCGGTTTATACGGCCGATGTGTCAGGGGTCTGTTCTGCACTGTATGAACTTGGCGGAATGACAGTTATGCATGATCCTTCCGGATGCAACTCTACTTACAATACGCATGATGAAATCCGCTGGTACGATCAGGACAGTCTTATTTTTATCTCGGGACTTACAGAAATTGACGCGATCATGGGAAATGACAGAAAATTTATTGATGATATCGAGTATGCAGCCCGTGAACTGCATCCCAAATTTATCGCGCTGGCAGGTTCGCCTATTCCATTTATGAATGGTACGGATTTTCCTGCAATTGCGCGTGTGATTGAGACAGAAACCGGAATTCCGGCATTTTCCGTGCCGACGAACGGGATGAATGATTATGTGTATGGAGCGGGCATTGCACTCGAAGAAATCGCAAAGCGGTTTGTCAGAGAACCGGACAGGCAGGAGAATAGAGATCCCTCTTCGCGCACGGTAAATCTGTTAGGTGTGACACCACTTGATTTCGGACCACAGAAAAATGCAGAAACCTTAAAAGAGAATCTGCAGAAATACGGATGGCAGGTTATGTCTGTGTGGGCGATGGGCGATGATTTGAAAACGTTGCAAAGATCAGCGGAGGCAGACGTTAATCTGGTTGTTTCGGCAGTAGGACTCCGTGTGGCAAAGATACTCTGGGAGAAGTACAAAATACCATATGTGATCGGAACACCAAACGATTGGCTGGCAGAAGATATTTCAAATGCACTGGAGCGTGCAGCCACACGGCAGGCAGAGCCGGCGGTTGTATATTTGCAGAACCGCATGCAGCAGGAGGCAGATATTACGCTGGTCGGAGAACCTGTCACTATGGGATCATTAGCAGCAGGGATTGAAAAAAGATATGGTCGTGCCGCCCGCGTCCTGTGTCCGTTAAAGGAATGTGCGGATTTGCTCGGTGAAAAAGATAAAATGGTGCTTGGAGAGGAAGCGATGGAAGAGGCACTTAAAAGTGCAGGGATCATTGTGGCAGATCCTCTGTATCGTCCGATCTGTCCGGGGGACAGTATTTTTTATGAATTACCGCATGTGGCATTTTCGGGGAGAATATATTTTTGAGAATACTATTGTTAGGATGCAATTTGCAATCTGCGATGATGAAAAATCTATAGGCTTGATATTAGAAGAAAAAATAAAGAAATTATTACCGGATGCAGTGATAGAAACATATTTATCGGGTGATGAACTGATTGCAAGTGGTTGTAAGCCGGATATGCTCTTTTTGGATATCCAGATGCCGGGAAAGAATGGGATGGAAACGGCAAGGATTCTGCGTCAGAAGGATGACGAAGTGGACGTTGCTGCATAAACCAGTTGACAGATTCCTTTCGGAAGTATAATATAAAGACAAATTTCATAGGATATAAAAAACAAAGGGCGATGTTGTTCAGACACTGCCCCTTTTTTTATTCGAAAACAGGAGGGATGAGGTTATGGAAAAGTTAAATGATGTGATTACAGCAATTGACGATTTTGTCTGGGGACCGGTCATGCTGATTCTGCTTGTGGGGACCGGAATTTTCCTTACGATCCGCACACGGTTTCTGACATGGAGAAATCTCGGTTATGCACTCAAAAGTACGTTAAGCAAAGAGGCGCGGACGAAAAGCCGTGGCGAGGGCGATGTGTCTCCGTTTTCGGCACTGACCACAGCACTTGCCGCCACAATCGGAACGGGCAACATTGTGGGGGTTGCGACGGCGATGGTTTCCGGTGGCCCGGGAGCTTTGGTCTGGATGTGGATCTCTGCTGCATTTGGTCTGACGTCGAAGTTCAGTGAATGTATGCTGGCGATCAAATACCGTGAGATCAATGCCAAAGGGGAGATGAGCGGCGGCCCGATGTACACGATGAAAAAGGCACTGAAGAATAAAAGATTTGGAGCGGTTCTTGCGTGGTTATTTGCACTCTTTGCTGTGATTGCTTCGTTTGGAATCGGCAATATGACACAGGGAAATTCGATTTCCGGTGCCTTACATACGACATTTCATGTGCCGCCCCATCTGACCGGAATTGTGATTACGGTGCTTGCCCTGCTGATCATTGTCGGCGGTATCAAATCCATTTCAAAGGTTTCTTCGGTGGTCGTTCCGCTGATGGCGATTTTTTATGTGATCTGTGGCGTTATTGTCATTATCGGAAATATTTCGAATCTGCCGGCAGGCATTTTGATGATTTTTCAGATGGCATTTTCGGTAAAAGCGGTAGGCGGCGGTCTGTGCGGAACGATTGTCGCTTCCATGATGAATGCAATGCGTTATGGTGTGGCAAGAGGTGTATTTTCCAACGAAGCCGGTATGGGATCTGCGGCAATTACGGCAGCGGCTGCAACGACGGATAACCCGGTGCGTCAGGGATATATCAATATGACGGGAACCTTCTGGGATACGATTGTTGTCTGTACGATTACAGGACTTGCGATTGCCTCTTCCGGTGTCCTTGGCATGACCGATGCTGCCGGGAATATGCTGACCGGTTCGGATGTTACAATTGCGGCATTTGAGACGGTTCTGGGATCGGCCGGGGGCTGGCTTGTGACAATCGGGATTACATTGTTTGCGTTTTCTACAATACTCGGCTGGGAGTATCACGGGGAAAAAGCATTTGAATATCTGCTGGGAACGCACCGGTTTAATATGGTATACCGCCTTGTTTTTTCCTTTGTTGTGTATTTCGGATGTACACAGACACTGAATCTGGTATGGAGTTTCTCGGATATTGCCAATGCGCTGATGGCAATCCCGAATCTGATCTGTATGCTCCTGCTCAGTGGTGAAATTGCAAAGGATATTCGGGAGTTTCAGAAAAAAATTCATAAATATAATTAAAAAATGTAAGGTTATTCTTTGCTATCAGCCCGAAGCGTAGTATAATGTAGTTATCTGAATTTTATAGACATGGAGGTTAGGAAATTATGCAGATGGAACAGCTACGCAAAGATATGATGGCAGCGATGAAAGCGCGCGACAAGGAACGGAAGGATGCAATTTCGTCTCTGGTTTCGGCAGTGAAGAAAAATGCCATTGATGCCGGATGCAGAGATGACATTCCGGAGGATATGGTCAATGCCACAATCATGAAGGAATTAAAGACCGTTCAGGAACAGATCGATTCCTGCCCGGCAGACCGTACCGATTTGCTGGAGGAGTACAGAAAACGTTATGACATTATGAAAGAATATGCACCGAAGATGCTTTCGAAAGAGGAAGTGACTGCGATTGTTAAGGAAAAGTTTGCAGATGTGATTGCAACGAAGAACAAGGGACAGATCATGAAGACGATTATGCCGGAGCTGAAAGGAAAGGCAGACGGAAAGGTGATCAATGAAGTTGTTACAGAGATGTGCAACGCATAAAGGAGAAGAAACATGAGATTGTATATGCCGACGAAGGTATTTTTTGGCAGCGGTTGTGTTTTGGAAAACGGTGCAGAGTTAAAAGCATTAGGAAGCAGAGCCATGATTGTGACGGGAAAACATTCCAGCCGCATCAATGGTTCGCTTGCAGCAGTTGAACAGGCATTGCAGGCAAACGGGCAGACCTATGTGATTTTTGATGAGATCGAAGAGAATCCTTCTGTGGAGACCGTGGCTGTGGCAGCGGGCATTGCAGTAAAAGAACAGGTGGATTTCTTTGTGGCTGTGGGAGGCGGTTCTCCGATGGATGCGTCCAAGGCGATTTCGCTTCTGGCAGCGAATCCATCGGCAATCGATCATGCAGAGGAGCGTCTTTATCATCCGGAGCCGATGCAGGGCTATCCGGTTGCAGCAGTCCCGACCACATCCGGTACGGGATCGGAAGTGACGCCTTATGCGATTCTGACACGGCACGACTTACATACCAAGCAGTCAATCGCACACAAATGGTTTGCGGATCTGGCATTTGTGGATGCCGGATATTTAAAGACTTCTTCTTATGAGAATATGGTCAGCACCTGTGTGGATGCGCTGGCACATCTGATTGAGTCATATCTGAATACTAATGCAAATGCATATAACCGGATATATTCAGCGGAAGGTCTTCGGATCTGGGGCAGTGCAAAGGAATACCTGCTTTCTTCCGGGATTAAGATTCCGGATGAAGGATACGAAACATTCATGCATGCATCGGTTGTGGCAGGTATGGCGATTGCACATACCGGTACTAGTATTCCGCACGGATTAAGTTATCCGGTCACATATGAGCTTGGCATTCCGCATGGAAAGGCAGTCGGATTTTTCCTGCCGGGATTTTTGCGTTTTTACAATAATCAGAAGCGGGTGGCAGAGGTGCTTGAGCTGCTTGGATTTGAGAACCGGGCTGAATTTATCGCCTATCTGGACAAGCTGCTGGGCAAACCACAGATCCCGGAGGAACTGTGGGAGGAGGATGTGCAGAAACTGTTGCAGAATCCTGCCAAGTTAAAGAACTATCCGTTTGAGATGACGGAAGAAATTCTGAAAAAATATCTAAACAAATGAGAAACCGTTTGAGGAGGAAACTTATATGATACAAAAGTTGATTGAAAAGTTAAATAAGAAGAGATTAAAAGAACGAATTTCTTCTGCAATTGTGATGGTGGCCCTGATTGTTAGCATTTCCGGTGTTGTGGGAGCCGTATCCGGAATTGTGGTCAGCAACCGCATAATTATGCATTGAAAAATTATGGTTTTTCACAGGGTGATATCGGCAAGATGATGATTACGTTTGCCGATACGAGAAGTTATCTGCGTGCTGCGATCGGATATCAGGATGAAAACCTTGTGAACAGCTGCGTAGAAAATTATGAGAAGAAGAAAGAATCCTGCCAGCAGTACACCAAAGAGGTAAAAAATACGGTTTCATCTTCGGATGAGGAGAAAATCTATAGCAGCATCACAGAAAAACTGACGGAATATTATGAAATCTGTGATGCAGTACTGGAAAAAGGAAAGAATACACAGGATATTGATGCGCGCCATGAAGCACAGCAGATGGCACAGGATCAGGTGGCACCGATCTATGAGGAGATTTATCAGGATATGGTGAAACTGATGGATGCAAATACCGAGCATGGAGATAAGTTAGAGAAAATTCTTACAATGGTAGAATTGATCACACTTATTGCAATTATTGCGGTTATTGCACTTGCAATTTTTGTAGCCCGCCGGATCGGCAGAGTGCTTGCACAGAATATTGTTGATCCTTTGGATCAGCTGGGTGCCCGTTTTGATACATTTGCAAAGGGGGATCTCTCCAGCGAATTCCCGGAGATGACATCAGAGGATGAAATTTCCGAGATGGTAATTGTTGCGCGCGAGATGGCAAAGAATCTGGCCGCTGTTATTCAGGATGTCAACCACCGTATGGATCTGATGGCTCACAATGATTATACCGGTGTTTCCAAAATTCCGGAGAAATATATGGGTGAGTTTGCGGCAATGAATGATGCAATCCATGTCATGAACACCGATATGAATGAGACGATGCACCGGATTGAGGAGGCTGCTTCCCAGGTATCTGCAGGTTCTACCAATCTGGCAGAGGGATCACAGACACTGGCAGAGGGATCTACCGATCAGGCAGGTGCAGTGGAAGAACTTCTGGCATCCTTTGCCAATATCACAGAAGGGGTTGAGCACACACATGAGAGTGCACAGGCTTCTTACGAATTATCTGTAAAATATGCACAGGAAGCAGATAAGACACAGAAGGAAATGAATGCAGTTACCGAAGCAATGAAGAGAATCAGCGATATGTCCAAGCAGATTGAGACAATCATCGGACAGATCGAGGAGATCGCGGAGCAGACGAACCTGCTTGCCCTGAACGCATCCATTGAGGCTGCACGTGCAGGAGAAGCCGGCAAGGGCTTTGCCGTAGTTGCATCCCAGATCGGAAAACTTGCGGATGAGAGTGCACAGTCTGCAGTCAATACCCGTGAGCTGATTATGAACTCTATTCAGGAAATCGAAAACGGCAATCAGGCAGTTGATGTGACTTTCCAGACGATTATTTCTCTTGTAGAGGGAATCAATGAAGTGGCAAAGAAATCCCAGGAACTGGCACAGCTTTCCGAGACACAGGCAGAGCAGATCAAGCAGGCAGAGTCCGGTGTAAACCAGATTTCCGAGGTTGTACAGAGCAACGCGGCAATCGCAGAGGAATCTTCCGCAACCAGTCAGGAGCTTTCTGCAGAGTCTGCTTCTCTGAATGATCTGGTGCAGCAGTTTAAGTTAAAATAGTGATACAAAATAAAGGCATAAGAGAGGAATAATCTGGAAAATGGATACGTCGATTTTTATCGGAACATGGTGGTCACTGGTGCCGCCTCTTCTGGCAATCATACTGGCACTTGTCACCAAGGAAGTATACAGTTCCCTGTTTATTGGAGTGGCGGTCGGAGCACTGTTATATACCGGATTTCATCCGTGGAATGCATTCAATGCCCTGTTTTCGATTATGAAAGACAGCATGAATCTGAATATTCTGATTTTTGATGTGCTGCTTGGAATGATTATTGTATTGATGTCAAAATCAGGAGGCTCAGCTGCTTATGGAAGATGGGCCGGCAGCAAGATCAGGTCAAAAAAGAGCGCAATGCTGGCAACCACAGGACTTGGAATGCTGATTTTTGTGGATGATTATTTCAATTGTCTGACCGTCGGATCTGTGATGCGTCCGGTAACTGACCGCTACAAAGTATCCCGCGCAAAACTGGCATATATCATTGATGCGACCGCTGCGCCGGTCTGCATCATTGCGCCGATTTCCAGCTGGGCGGCAGCCGTCAATTCGTATGTTCCGAAAGATGCCGGGATTACGGGATTTCAGCTGTTTCTGCGAACAATTCCGTACAATCTCTATGCGATTCTGACGATTGTCATGGTATTTTTTGTGATTATTGCAGGTTTTGATTTCGGACTCATGAAAAAACATGAGGAGAATGCTGCAAAAGGAGATCTGTTTACCAGCGGCGGGGAAGAGTTTGAAAAGGTTAAGGAAGAAGATATTTCTTCCAACGGAAAAGTGATTGATCTGCTTCTTCCGGTGATTGTTCTGATCGGTTCTGCAATTGGTGCCATGATCTATACCGGATTTCTGGGCGGTGCGACCGATGTGGTCAGTGCATTTGCAGGATGTGATGCGGAGACCAGCCTGATTTTTGCAACCATGGTCACGGTCTTTGTCATGCTGTTTTTGTATCTTCCGCGAAAGGTGGTTACGTTTAAAGGATTCATGGAGAGTTTTGTGGAAGGCTTTAAGCTGATGATCCCGGCGATCGGAATACTGATATTTGCCTGGACCTTAAAGGGAATGGGAGATGCTCTGCAGATTGGTACATTTGTGGAATCCATCGTTGGAACGAGTGCTTCTGCAAGCCTGTTCCTTCCGGCTGTTTTGTTTGTTGTTGCAGTGTTCCTTGCGTTTTCTACCGGAACAAGCTGGGGAACATTTGCGATTCTTGTTCCGATTGCAATCGCCATGTTTCCGGGGGCAGATCATCTGGAAATGATGATCATTGCGGTTTCCGCAGTGCTGGCAGGTGCCGTCTGTGGGGATCATATTTCACCGATTTCGGATACAACGGTTATGTCTTCGGCCGGCGCGCAGAGTAACCATATCAACCATGTGACAACGCAGATGCAGTATGCAGCGGTTGTTGCTGTGGTATGTATCATTGGCTATATCATTGCGGGTCTGGTACAGATCTGGTGGGTAGCACTGGGCATCAGCCTCATGCTCCTGCTTGCTGTTCTTACCTTTATAAAAAAGAGGTCGGGGAGCAACCGCGAAAAGACAGCGGGTATATAAGAATCAGGACAGAAGCCCAAAAACAAAGAAAGGAGCAGGCGAGGAAACCTGCTCCTTCTTAGTTACTTAAAGGAAATTGAGTAACTGAGTAGTTAATTAGATAATTGTTTAATAAAATTGAACTACATACTCATTTGCGTACGTGCATGCTATATTTAAATAACACCATTCAATACTTACATTATACCGTGTTATTCGGATTTTGCAATACCTATTTTGAAATTTTTGGAATTAATCCTTTATTTTCGCTATTCCGGAAGCGGAAGGAAGTCCGGCTTTCTGCCGGTAAAGACCGTAAAGTACCGGAAGCCTGCATGCCGCAGAATCTGAGGAAGACGGTCAAACGCATATGCAACGTGCTCCGGCGCATGGGCATCGGCTCCGAGTGTCAGAATCTCTCCCCCGAGTTCGTGATAGCGTAAAAGAACAGCTTCGGTCGGGTTTGGATGTCCCAGCCCGTATTTGAATCCTGCCGTGTTGACTTCGATCCCTTTTCCCATGGAAATGAGTTTACGCAGAATCTCATCAATGATATCGGCATAGGCCTCATATGTATAGAAACGGTTGCGGTCCGGACCGTAGCGGACAACATAATCGAGATGACCGTATACATCGAAGTCGGAATAGGTGTTCAGGTTTTCCAGAATGGATTCGAAGTACTCGCGGTAAGCAGTTTTTTCGGAGCGTCCTTCATAGTATTTCGGGTAATAGGGATCGATTCCGTGAACAACGTGGGAGGAACCGATGACAAAATCAAACGGATGTCCGGTCACCGCTTTGCGGTTGATTTCCGTGATGTGGGGCTGCAGACCGACTTCGATTCCAAGACGAATGGAAAGACGGTCATGGCAGGTGTCCTGAAAACTGCGGACTTCTTTTATATAGGAATCAAAATCCAGAAGAAACAGATTGGGATCATCCGGGTAATCATAATCAAAATGATCGGTAAAACAGATGCCATCCAGGTTCTGCCGTACAGCGGCCTGGATCATGTCAGGCATCAATGCGTCACTGTCTCCGCTGTGATGCGTGTGCATATGTGTATCCCAAAGCATAAGAGCCTCCTTTTTTCTGTGTGGTTGATTTTGGAAAAAGTCTTTTCGTAAGATTATACTATATTTCAGGGGAAATAGATACCTTTAGTGAAAAAATTAACAAAGACGGAGAAAAGACTTGAACTTTCGGAAATAATTGGGTAAAATAAAGGAAGC
>ULXP01044950.1_pt1 | contig 49309 bp, 42 predicted proteins | sample 1961351 | NCBI WGS metagenome assembly ULXP01 (sample SAMEA4835840, study PRJEB28245) | human gut metagenome | biome: gut microbiome; material: fecal sample | place: Denmark | collected 2008 | reverse complement strand
TATGATGGAAAAGAAGTAGTTGCAAAAAAAGTAGAAGAATAATTAGACGACAAACGCCAATAGGGCGTTTTTGTGGTGCTATTGTATAAAATCATCAAAAAAAGATATAATAGCAATAACTGTAAAAATTTAAGGAGGAATTTAAAGTGAAAAAATTAAGAAAAACAAAAATTGTAGGAACAATAGGTCCAGCAAGTGAAAACAAATTAGAAGAATTATTTGATGCAGGGTTAAATGTTTGCAGAATCAACTACTCACATGGAAGTTGGGATGAACAATCAGAAAAAACAGAAAAAATAATCAAATTAAGAGAAGAAAAAGACCTACCAATTGCATTGCTATTAGATATGAAAGGCCCTGAAATTAGAACAGGAATGTTATATACAGGAAAAAATACAAAAATCCAATTAAAAGATGGACAAAAATTCACACTAGTTAATGAAGACATTACAGGTGATGAAGAAAAAGTTTCTGTAACATACAAAGAATTATATAAAGATGTACAACCAGGTACAAAAATATTAATTGATGATGGAGCGATAGAATTAAAAGTTGACGAAGTTGTAGGAAAAGACATAGTTACAACAGTTGTTCATGGAAATGGATTAGGAAGCAGAAAAACTATGAACTTACCTGGAACAGTAATCAGATTACCAGGATTAGCTGAAAAAGATATAGCTGATTTAAAAGCTGCTTGTGAACATGATTATGACTTTGTTGCAATTTCATTTGCAAGAAATTTAGATGATATAAGACAAGTAAGAAAAGTATTAGATGAAAATGGTGGAAAAGATATCCAAATAATAACAAAAATTGAAAATGTTGAAGGATTATCAAACTTAGATGATATTCTTAACGAAGCTGATGGACAAATGATAGCACGTGGTGACATGGCTACAGAAACAGACTTTACAGAACCACCAGTTGTTCAAAAAAGAATTATAAGAACATCAAATAAAATATTCAAACCAGCTATTACAGCTACACAAATGTTAGAATCAATGACACATCAACCATTACCAACAAGAGCAGAAGCAAGTGATGTTGCAAATGCTATCTATGATAGAACAAGTGCAATCATGCTTTCTGGAGAATGTGCACAAGGTGATTATCCAGTTGAATGTGTTAAAACAATGGTTAAAATTGCTAATAGAGTTGAACCAGAAATCCATTATTGGAAGAGATTTGACAATAATGAATATTTAGATTTATCAGATGATGGAGCAAAAATCGCTTATTCATCATGTGTAACAGCTAAAAACTTCAATGCAGATGCAATCGTTGTATATACACATACAGGTGATTCTGCAAGAACATTAGCAGGTTTAGGAGCTGGATGCCCAATCTTAGCTGTAACAGACAACAGAAGAACATTCCATCAATTAGCAGTAGTTTGGAATGTAACTCCTGTATATGTTGAAGGAGAAGAAACAATTGAAGAAACAGTTGAAAAAGGAATCCAAAAATTAAAAGAAAAAGAAATTCTAGAAAAAGGTGATGTTGTAGTTCTACTAGGTGGAGCTCAAACATTTACACAAGGACTAGACAAAAAAGTTCTTGGAGGAATTGTAAGAATTTAATTATAAAAAATATCACAATATTGATTAAGTATCTTTATTGTGATATTTTTTGTTTTAACTTGACTATTCAGTCTAATTGTAAAAAAAAGGTTATAAAGATATAATCAATAACAAAGAATTAACTAAAAAGTTAAAGGGAGGCAATAAGGTGGTAATAGACAAGATAAAAAAAATAAACAAAGTTCAAAAAAGAGTAAAAAATGAAAAAGCATCTGATATGCTAATAGGAAAATGGATAAAATGTGACAACTGCAAAGAAATTTTATATAAAGAAGAAGTACATAATAATTTTAGTGTATGCCCAAATTGTGGGAAGCATTTTAGAATTTCGGCAAGAAGGAGAATAAAACAAATCATAGATGAAGGAACATTTGAAGAAATTGGAGAAAATCTTGAAACGGCAGATCCATTGAATTTTGAAGGATATCTAAAAAAGGCAGAGATGTTAAAACAAAAAACAAAAATAGATGAAGCAGTTAAATGTGGAACAGGAAAGATAAATGGAAAAGAAGTAGCAATAGCTATAATGGATGGAAATTTCATGATGGGAAGTATGGGAAGTTGTGTTGGAGAAAGAATCACACTAACGATAGAAACATCAATTGAAAAACGTATCCCACTAATAATTTTTTGCATATCTGGCGGAGCGAGGATGCAAGAAGGAATAATTTCACTTATGCAGATGGCAAAAACATCAGCAGCTTTAGCGAAACATAATGAAGCAGGACTATTATATATATCAGTTTTGACAGACCCAACAACAGGTGGAGTAACTGCAAGTTTTGCAAGTTTAGGAGATGTGATTTTGGCGGAACCAAATGCTTTAATAGGTTTTGCAGGCCCAAGGGTTATAGAACAAACAATAAAGCAAAAATTACCAGAAGGATTCCAAAGAGCAGAATTTTTATTACAACACGGTTTTATAGATAAAATTGTTGAAAGAAAGGACATGAAAGAAACACTATATAAAATAATAAATTGCACGGAAAAAAAGCGATCTCAAGTGTGCAATTGCACGGAAAAAAAGCGATCTCAGGTGTGCAATACACCGAAAAAAAGCGATCTCAAGTGTGCATGGGAAAAAGTATGTCTAGCAAGAATGGCTGAGCGCTCAAAAACCATGGAGTATATAAATGAGATTTTTACTGATTTCATTGAATTGCATGGTGACAGATGTTTTGGAGATGATAAGTCAATAATTGGAGGAATTGCCCTATTAGGAGATATTCCAGTTACAGTAATAGGAGAGCAAAAAGGAAAAAATATTAAAGAAAATATGGAAAGAAATTTCGGAATGCCAAACCCAGAGGGATATAGAAAGGCTTTAAGGCTTATGAAACAAGCAGAGAAATTTAATAGACCAATTATAACTTTTATTGATACACCAGGGGCATATCCAGGAATGGGAGCAGAAGAAAGAGGGCAAGGTGAAGCAATAGCTAGAAGCATTTGCGAAATGTCAAATTTAAAAGTTCCAATCATATGTGTTGTAATAGGTGAAGGTTCTAGTGGAGGAGCTTTAGCAATAGGAGTAGGAGATAGAATTGTTATGCTAGAAAACGCAGTATATTCTATCCTTTCACCAGAAGGTTTTGCAAGCATTCTTTATAAAGATTCTGGAAAAGCTAAAGAAGCTGCTGAAAATATGAAAATAACTGCTAAAGATTTACAAAAATTTAAAATTGTTGATAAAATAATAGAAGAACCAGAAAGCGGAGTTCAAGATGATTTTGAAAATGTAGCAAATAATTTGAAAGTGTACATTACAGATGAAATTCAAGAGCTGGAGTTGCTTTCAAAAGAAGAATTGATAGATGAAAGATATAAAAAGTTTAGGAAAATCGGACAAAGCGAATTAGTATAAATAATAAAATGAAAATTAAATAATACTATTAGTATAAATAAGATGGAGGAAATCAAATGATATTAAAAGATAAAAAAATAGTGATAATGGGAATAAGAAATAAATGGAGTATAGCATGGGGAGCTGCACAATCAGCATATGAACAAGGAGCACAAGTGATTTTTACATGTGGGTCCATGGAAAAGATTGAAAAAATTAAAGAGCTTACAAATGAAATTCCAAATTCGGATGTATTTGCATGTGATGCGAGTTCAGATGAGAGTATAAAAGAATGTTTCGAAAAAATTAAAGAAAAGTATGGAAAAATTGATGGAATCTTACATGCTATTGCACATGCAAACACAGAAGATTTAAGAAATGACTTCATTTTAACTTCAAGAAGTGGATATGCACATGCCTGTGATGTTAGTGCGTATTCATTAATAGCGGTTGCAAAAATAACTAAAGAATTAGATATGTTAAATGCTGGTGCAAGTATTGTGTCATATACATATTATGGAGCAGAAAAAGTTGTTGATGGATATAATATAATGGGAGCAGCTAAAGCAGCATTGGAAGCCAATATTAGATATTTAGCAAAAGATTTAGGAAAAATAGATGTCAGAATTAATGGAATTTCAGCCGGACCTATAAAAACACTTTCAGCAAAAGGAATAAAAGATTTTAACAGTATATTAGATGTTGTAGAGGAGAAGGCACCATTACACCAAAACGTAATTCCTAAACAAGTTGGAGATGCTACAAGCTTTTTATTTAGTGACATGGCTTCTGCAATAACAGGAGAAATAATTCATGTTGATAATGGTTTTTCAATAATTGGAGTATAGCACCGATTATCTCGCTTTTTTTCTGTGCAATTTTGCACCGATTATCTCGCTTTTTTTCTGTGCAATTTTGCACCGATTATCTCGCTTTTTTTTCGTGCAAATTTTTAGTAATCCGCTAACTATTGGGAATAACCAAAATATCTGCACCGAAAAAAAGCAATCTCAAGTGTGCAAAGAAAAAAATTTTAGAAAAGCTTGATTTTTGTACTAAAATATAGTACAATAATTGTGTGAAAAAAATGTTCCTTAAACTTAGCACAATAAAAAACACCTATTATTGTAGCTCGGTATAAGGAGAAAAAGAAATAGGAGGTGTTATTATGACAGCAGAAAGAAAACAACAAATCATTAATGAATATAGAAGAGACGAAAAAGATACTGGTTCATCAGAAGTTCAAATAGCTCTTTTAACAGAAAGAATTAATGAATTAACAGAACATTTAAAAATCCACAAAAAAGACAACCATTCAAGAAGAGGACTTTTAAAAATGGTTGGAAAAAGAAGAAATTTATTAAACTACTTAGCTAAAAAAGACGAAGAAGCATATAAAGACTTAGTTAAAAAATTAGGACTAAGAAAATAGTTGATAAGTTGTAAGGGGGCGTTTGCAACATGCAATGCTCCCTTTGTTAGTAAATTGAGATTAGAAAAGTAGCTTGTATAATGTTTTAAATATGATGTAAAGTTTAAGATATTATAGAGGTTACAATCTATATCTAATTTGCTAATAAAACACAGGTGTTAATGTAAGGAAAGAAAGGTAGGAAAAATATGTTTAAAAGTTATGAAACAGAATTAGCAGGAAGAAAACTTGTAATAGAAACAGGTAAAATATGTGGACTAGCAAATGGAAGTGTAGTTGTAAAATATGGAGATACTGTAGTAATGGTAAATGTTACAGCATCAAAAGAGCCAAGAGAAGGAATAGATTTTTTTCCATTATCAGTAGATTATGAAGAAAAATTATATTCAGTTGGAAAAATTCCAGGTTCATATCAAAAAAGAGAAGGAAAGCCAAGTGACAAGGCAATTTTAACATCAAGAGCAATTGATAGACCTCTAAGACCATTATTCCCAAAAGATTTTAGAAATGATGTTGTAGTTGTTGCAACAGTTTTATGTGTAGAGCAAGACAATTCACCAGAAGTTGCAGCAATGATTGGAGCTTCAGCAGCATTATCAATTTCAGATATTCCATTTGGAGGACCAACAGCAGCAGTAAATGTAGGTTTAGTTGATGGAGAAATTATCATAAACCCAACAGAAGTACAAAGAGAAAAAAGTGATTTAACATTAACAGTTGCAGGAACAGCTGAAAAAGTAGCAATGATAGAAGCAGGAGCAAATGAAGTTCCAGATGATTTAATGCTAGAGGCAATCAAAAAAGGGCATGCTGAAATCAAAAAAGTATGTGAATTCATTCAAAAAATGAAAGACGAAATAGGAAAACCAAAATTTGAATATAAGTCATTTGCAGTTGACCATGATTTATATGAATTTTTAGAGACTAACTTTACGGATAAAATGAAAGTAGCTGTACAAGAAATAGACAAAGAAACTAGAGACAACAATGTTGCTACATTATCAGAAGAAATTACAGCAGCAGTAACTGAAAAATTAGGAGAAGAAGCAGCAGCAGAAAGAACACAAGAAATTGGAGAAGCAATATATAAATTAGAGAAAAAATGTGTAAGAGACATGATATTTTACGAGCATAAAAGAGTTGATGGAAGAGCAATTGATGAAATAAGACCATTATCATGTGAAGTAGGAGTATTACCACGTACACATGGAAGTGCATTATTTACAAGAGGACAAACTCAAGTAATGTCAGTAGTAACATTAGGAATGTTAAGTGAAGAACAAGATTTAGATGGAATTGATACAGAAACAGCAAAAAGATATATGCATCAATACAATTTCCCTGCATATAGTGTTGGAGAGGCTAGACCATCAAGAGGTCCTGGAAGAAGGGAAATTGGTCATGGAGCATTAGCTGAAAAAGCATTAGTACCAGTACTACCTTCAAAAGAAGAATTTCCTTATGCTATAAGAGTTGTATCAGAAGTATTATCTTCAAATGGTTCAACATCACAAGCAAGTATATGTGGAAGTACATTATCATTAATGGATGCAGGTGTTCCTATAAAAAGACCAGTTGCAGGTATTTCAACAGGACTTGTAACAAATCCAGAAAATCCAGATGATTATGTAATGCTAACAGACATTCAAGGACTTGAAGATTTCTTTGGAGACATGGACTTTAAAGTTGGTGGCACTGAAAAAGGTATTACAGCTATCCAAGTTGATATCAAAGTAGATGGATTATCATATAAGATAATTGAAGAAGCTTTTGCTAGAACTAGAAAAGCAAGACAATATATTTTAGATGATATTATGAAACCAGTTATTTCTGAACCAAGAGAAGAAATTTCTAAATATGCACCACAAATAGTTACAACTCAAATTAAGGTTGAAAAAATAAAAGATGTTATCGGAAAAGGTGGAGAAACTATAAATAAAATAATTGACGCAACAGGCGTAAAAATCGACATTGAAGAAGATGGACAAGTTATGATATATTCTCCAGACCAAGATAAAGCATATGAAGCTTTAGACATGATTGAAGACATTGTTAGAGAATTTGAAGTTGGACAAATTTACTATGGAACAGTTACTAGAACTACTTCATTTGGAGCATTTGTTGATATTGGTGGAGGAAAAGAAGGTTTAGTTCATATTTCTAAGATAGCAAAAGAAAGAGTTAATAAAGTTGAAGATTATGTTAAACCAGGAGATAAGGTTCCTGTAAAAGTTATTGGAATTGATGATCAAGGTAAAATTAATCTTACTATGAAAGATTTAGTTGATTTAAGTCAAGAAAAAATCTTAGAAGAAGAACTTAAGGATGATAATAAAGAAGAATAAAAAATAAGAGCTTTGAGGCTGCAAAATAAGTAGCATCAATGCTCTTATTTTCTATTGTCTTATAATTTTTATTAAAAGTACTTGATTCTGCGAGAGTAGTGTGCTAAAATAGATGTATAATATTTTAGTATGGTTAAGAAATTTATTTCAAAAATTCAAATTATTTATATCAGAGTAAAAAATTCATAGAGTAGAAAAGAACATTAAAAAATAAATAAAAAGGAGGTAGATATTATCGCATTACCAGAGCGAAAATACATTTTTACATATTCAGATTATTTGTTAGTAACAGGACAAATAGAAGAATATAAAAGAGTAAAAGATGAAGTAGAAAGGCAATTAGAAGAATATCGTCTTAAAGATGAAATGCAATTAAATGAAGAAACGGTAGAATATGTATTAGACAAAAAACATGATAAAATGTTTAAAGAAATATTACATAATAAGAAAGAAATGAAAGAATTTATAAAAGAATTCATTTGGCATGATTTCAATGAAGAATTAGAATTACAAAATGGAGAATATATTACTAAATTAGGAAGTGGAAAATTAGTGGATATACTTTATAGAGGAAAAGGACAAGACATTTATTTTTTAATAGAACATCAAACCAAAATTGATTATAATATGCCATTTAGAATGCTAGAATATAGTGTAGAAATAAGTAGGAGGGCTATGAAGAATATGAATAAATGTCATGAAGAATACAAATATCCACTAATTATACCAATAGTAATTTATACAGGAAATAGAAGATGGTCAGTATCAACTAAATATTCAGATGAAGTGGTAAAAGTATTGAAAAATCATATAAAAGGGATAGATATAGAATATAAAGTTATTGATATAAATGAATTAGAAATAGATGAATTATTAAGAATTAATACAAATCTTACTAAAGCAATGGCGTTAGAAAAATGTAAAAATCCTAAAGAATTATTTGAATGTTTCAATGAGATAATAAAATGTGTGACTACCAAGGAGGAACTAGAAGATATGAAAGAAACATTAAAATATTTATATGAAAAAATTGAAGTAAAAGATTTAATGAAAATAATGAGAAGTATTGAAGAGAAGGAGGAAGAAGACATGAGTACAATTCAGGAAAGAGTAAGAGATTGGTTTAATGAGGCAGAAACAAATAGAAATAAGGCTATAGCGAGAGCAGACGAGATGGAAGCTAAACTAAATAAAGCAGAAGCGAAAATTAAAGAGAAAGAAGAAAAAGAAGAAGAAATAATAAGAGAAGCAACAAAAGAAGCGAAAAAGGAGACATTAAAAGATATAATTATAAGAATGTTAAAAATACAATTAACATATGATACAATAGAACAATTAACTGGTGCTAGTATAGAAGAAATAAAAGAAGTAAGAGACGAGCTAATATGTCAAAAAATTTAAGAATAAAACCATACTAAAATAGAAAGTACATATATTCACTTGAATATGTGTACTTTTTTTTACGTATATGATAAAATACATACAATTATAAAAACAGCAATATGAGTTATGAAAGGAATGAGATCAAGCATGGCGAATGAAGTAAAATGGACAGAAGAGCAAAAACAGGCAATATATGAAAAAGGAAGCAATATACTAGTTGCAGCAGCAGCAGGAAGCGGAAAAACAGCAGTATTAGTAGAAAGAATAATAAACAAAATAATAAATGAAAACATAGATATAGATAAATTATTAGTAGTAACATTTACAAATGCAGCAGCATCAGAAATGAGAGAAAGAGTATTAAACGCAATATATAAAAAAATAGATGAAGAACCAGAAAACGAGAAATTACAAAAGCAAATAATTTTATTAAATAGAGCAAGTATATGCACAATAGACTCATTTTGTTTAGATGTTGTAAAAAACAATTTCTTCGAAATAGATATAGGCCAAAACTTTAGAATAGGAGACACTACAGAAATAGAAATACTAAAACAAGATGTGCTAGAAGACTTATTTGAAGAAAAGTATGAAGCAGAAGATGAAGATTTTACCAAATTAATAAATACATATACGAGTTACAAAGATGATACACCATTAAAAGAACTAATTTTAAAAATTTATACATATATTCAGAGCAATCCATTTCCAGAAAAATGGTTAAAAGAAAAAATAGAAATGTTTAACTTGTCAGAAAAACTGGAAGAAGATTTTTCGAAAACAATCTGGGGAGAGCTGTTGTTAAAACAAGTAAGAGAAATAGTAGAAGATTCAGAATTAAAACTTGAAGCAGAAAGACAAAATTTAGCCAAATACCCTGAATTACAAAAATACTTTCTAATCATAAATGATGATATAGAACAATTACAAATGCTAAAAATAAATTTGGACTCATGGAATAAAGCATATGAAATAGCAGCAAACATAAAATTTAAAACTTGGGCAACAGACAAGAAAATAACATTAGAAGCAAAAGATGATGCAAAAGCAACAAGAGATATAGTAAAAGCAAATTTAAAAAAAGTAACTGAAAAAATCTTAATATTTAATTCGAAAGAGGCAAATGAAGACATAAATGATATGTATGAAGTTTTGAAAAAACTAGGGAATATAATTATAGAATTTGGAAAGATGTTTGAAAAAAGAAAAAAAGACAAAAATATTGTAGATTTCAGTGATGTTGAACATTTTGCATTACAAATTTTATTAAATGAAGATGGCACACCATCTGAAATATCCAAGAAATATCAACAAAAATATGAAGAAATTGCAATTGACGAATATCAAGACAGTAATTTAGTACAAGAATATATATTGAATTCAATTTCAAGAGGAAATAATATTTTCATGGTAGGAGATGTAAAGCAAAGTATTTATAAATTCAGACAAGCAAGACCAGACTTGTTTTTGGAAAAATATAAAACATATCAAACGAAAAACAATAAAAAAGATGGAGATAACCTAAAAATTCAATTATTTAAAAACTTCAGAAGTAGAAAAGAAGTGTTAGACTTTTCAAACAAAATATTTACAAGAATAATGAGTGAAGAATTAGGAGAATTAAACTATACAGAAGAGGAATATTTAAACTTAGGTGCGAACTATGAAGATACAAATCAAGATTTAAAAGCAGAAATAGATATATTGCTTACAGATGATACAGACGAAGAAGATTTATCGGCAGAGCAAAAGGCTAGTGCAACTACATCAACCTGGAAAGAAACAGATGGAGAGGAAAATGATTCAGAAGAAGAAATAGAAAGAGTAGAGAATATAGAATTAGAAGCAAAATTTGTGGCAAATAGAATTAAAGAACTAGTAGAAAACAAATTTCAAATATATGATGCAAAAAAACAGGAAAAAAGAGATATAAAATATAAAGACATAGTAGTTTTATTAAGATCAACAAAAGATCCTGCACCAATATTTGAAAAAGAAATTTTAAATTTGGGAATGCCAGTATTTAGTGACTCATCAGCAGAATACTTAGAAAGCATAGAAATTCAGACAATAATGAGCTTATTAAAAATTATAGATAACCCATTACAAGAAATCCCATTAGTAGCTGTAATGAGGTCAATGATTGGAGGATTTACAGACAATGACTTAGTAGAAATTAGACTAAGTGATAAATACGACAATTTTTACAATACTATTTTAAAATCAAAGCAAAGTGTAAGCAATCCATTACGAGCAAAAATAGACCAATTTTTAAATAATCTAGAAATATGGAGAAAAGAACAAGAATATTTAAGTTTAGACGAATTAATCTGGAAAATATATAATGACACAGGATATTATAATTATGTAGGTTTAATGACAAATGGAGAATTACGACAAGCAAATTTAAAAATGTTATTTGAAAGAGCCAAACAATGTGAAAGCATAAGTTTTAAAGGATTATTTAATTTTATAAATTACATAGAAAAAATAAAAACAAGCAGTAAAGACATGGATTCCGCTAAAATAATAGGCGAAAATGATGATGTAATAAGAATAATGAGTATTCATAAAAGTAAAGGACTTGAATTTCCAGTAGTATTTTTGTCAGGAACAGGAAAGCAATTTAACATGCAAGATCTTAACAATAAAATTTTATTACATCCAGAAATAGGAATAGGTGTAAAATACATAGACTATGATATGCAAATAGAGTATGATACATTATCAAAACAAGCTATGAGAAATCAAATAATGTTAGAAACTTTGTCAGAAGAGATGAGGGTGTTATATGTTGCATTAACAAGAGCAAAAGAAAAATTGATTATTACAGGATATTCAACTACTGATAAACAAAATGGATTACATGATATATGTGACAAGTATAGTGAACTAAATTCTATTTTGTTAAAAAAATGTAAAACATATTTAGATTGGATGGAACTTGTATACATGTACAATCAAGACGAAATGAAAGAACTTTCTAATATAAATGTATATACTAAAAAAGAAGTGCTAAAAATGTGTAAAACAGAAGAAGTGGAAAAGGAAAATACAGAAAAACAAATTTTGGATAAAATATCAAAAGTGAAAATAGATGACGAAGAAAAAAAGAAGATATCAAAAATCTTAGAATATAAATATAAATATCAAGATTCAACAATAATACCAACTAAAACATCTGTAACAGAACTGAAAATTGCACCGAAAAAAAGCGATCTGAAATGTGCAAAATTTTTGAAAGAAGATGCTGAAACTAAAATCACAAATGCTCAAAAGGGTACATTGATTCATCTATGCATGCAAAAACTTGATACACAAAACAAGAACTACACATATAGTCAAATAAAAGATTTAGTACAAGATTTAGAAAATAAAAAAATAATAACACATAATGAGGCAGAAGCAATTAATATCAATAAAGTTTATCAATTTACAAAATCTAAGATATGGGAAGAAATGATCCATGCCCATGCGGTTCATAGAGAAAAAGCATTTTATATTAGTATACCAGCTAAAGAAGTTTTTGATAAAGAACTTGAAGAAAAGATTTTGGTTCAAGGTGTTATAGACCTGTATTATATTAATGAACAAAATGAACTTATATTAGTTGATTTTAAAACAGATTATGTTGAAGATAGAAATGAACAAATTTTAGTTGACAAATATAATATTCAATTGGAATTGTATAAAAGGGCATTAGAAGATGCTTTACAAAGAAAAGTGGATAAAGTATATATTTATTCTACATATTTAGAAAAAGAAATTTTGATTTAGTTAAGAAATATGAAGAAAGAAAACCCCCATTTGATTTATAAAATCAAATGGGGGCAAATTACCAAGTTGCCGTTTTACTGTTGTGTATGCTATTCGAGCGTGCAGATGCTTATTAAAAAGTTACAAGCTGATTATGGTATTGTGCTGATTCCAGAAGTAAGAAATCTTTCTAGGAGAGACTACTTGGTTGGACAAGTATATGCCATTACAAAATTACCGTGGACATCTGAGCCACTTCCTGTATTTCAGTACAAAACTCCCGAAGAAGAGGATGGGGGTTTTGCAAAAAGGGATAGTCTTTGTAATGAGATAGAGAAAATCTATAATCCTTGTAAAAAAGATAAATTTTTAGAAAAGCGACGTATAGAAGATGATTGGCTTGTTGCCGATGATGTACGTAGGGAGTTTTATAAGTTAGGAATATCGATACCTCGTGAAAAAAACACGAAGAAAATGAATTCCATACTAAATATCATGTTCCGTATTATAAAATTTAATCTAATAATTATTCCAAATCAAAGATAACTCTTTTATAGCTGAACGTCAAAAATAAGCACTTTTTGACGTTCAGTACATTATAAATTTGAGTTATCTTTTTTTATATAATAAGAAAGTAATACTTTCCTATTATATAAAAAGCTACAATCGCTAGCCCTTTGAGATTTTCTCCTTTTAGTCGAAAACTCAAATCGGGCGAGAACAAATCAAAGAGAAATTTCCAATTTTTCTTATTTGTTCTGCAAAATTATCTAAGTGTCTTTATTTTTGAAATAGAATGTGATACAATAACTCTGATATAAAAAGAAGGAAAAGAAAGATGGAATATAAGGAAGAAATATTAGAAAAATGTTTGCCTAAATATTTAGAAGAAGATTTGAAAAATTATAAAGAAGGGCTAAAAAACGAATCGAGACTCATAGATTGTTTGTTAGGAGAATTATAGCAATCAATTAATTGTGCATATGTTGACAATGAAATAACAGAAGAACAATGTGATTATCTATATAAAAAATATATTCGTGGAGGAAAGTAAATGATAGACTTTACAAATTGCAAAATTAATAAATTCAGGTATTATGGTGGTAAAAATAGAGGAAAGATATGTATTATTTATAATAATGAACAATACATGCTTAAATTTCCAGGTATAAATGATGAAGACGAAACAAATGCAAGAGTATATGCATTTCCAACATCAGCATTAAAAGAAGATGGTAAAAAAATAAATTATTTTGAATATATAAGTAGTTTAAAAAACGAAGATTGCAATAGTGCAATAATGAGAATAGTACCATTAATAGATTTAAATAAAATAAACAATATAATAGAGCAAACACCAGAAATATCTGAAATAAGAAAAGAATTTTATAAAAAAATAATAAAAGAAAGATATGAGAAAATCTTATTAAAAACATATACAAAAATAAAAGAAAGGTAGCAAAATGGAAACAAAATACATAGAAAAAGTAAAAGAAATAAATAAAGGAAAGAACTTAAAATATTACATACTAACAATGGGATGCCAACTAAACGAAAACGATTCAGAAAAACTATGTGGAATGGTAGAAGAAATGGGATACCAGCCAACAGAAGAATATAAAGAAGCAGACCTAGTAATATTCAACACATGTTGCGTAAGAGAAAATGCAGAAGACAAGCTATTTGGAAAATTAGGAGAACTAAAAAAAGTAAAAGAAACAAGAGGAACAATAATAGCAATAGGTGGATGTATGATGCAAGAAAAACATATAACAGACAAAATACACGAAAGTTATTCATATACAGACATAATATTTGGAACACACACATTGCAAAACTTTCCAGAAGACTTGTACAAAACATTAGAAACCAAAAAGAAACAACAAGACATATTAGATATAGATGGAGAAGTATATGAAGGACTTCCAATAAAAAGAACAAGTAATATAAAAGCATCTGTAACAATAATGTATGGATGTAATAATTTCTGCACATATTGTATAGTTCCATATGTACGTGGAAGAGAAAGAAGTAGACATCCAAAAGACATATTAGAGGAAGTAAAAGAACTTGCAAAAGAAGGGTACAAAGAAATTACACTATTAGGTCAGAATGTAAATTCATATTTAAGAGCAGAAAAATGGAAAGAAGAAGGCAAAGAATATGAAGGAATAAATTCATTTGCAACACTACTAAGAGCAATAAACAAAATCAAAGGAATAGAAAGAATAAGATTTGTATCGCCACACCCAAAGGACTTTACAGATGATGTAATAGAAGCTATTGCAGACTGTGAAAAAGTTTGCAAATTAGTACATTTGCCTCTTCAATCAGGAAGCACGAATGTATTAAAATTAATGAATAGAAAATATACAAAAGAACAATATTTAGAATTAGTAGAAAAAATGAAAAAAAGAATACCAAACTTAACACTTTCAACAGACATAATAGTAGGATTTGCGGGAGAAACAGAAGAAGATTTTGAAGACACATTAGATGTAGTAAGAAAAGTATGTTTTGAACAAGTATATATGTTTATATATTCAAGAAGAGTTGGAACACCAGGAGATAAGATGGAAAATCAAATTTCAGAAGACATTAAACACAAGAGATTTGACAGACTAAAAGAATTAGTAGAAAGTCAAATAGCAGAAAACAATCAAAAATATATAGGAACAACTCAAAAAGTATTAGTAGAAGGGCCAAGCAAAAATAATCCGGATTTATTGACAGGAAGAACAGACAGTAACAAAGTGGTAATTTTTGAAGGAGATTCTGAACTAAAAGACAAAATTATAAAATTGAAAATAGTTTCAGAACATATGTGGTATTTAAGAGGTGAAATTATGAATGATTATGCAAGTTTAGATACTGCAATAGAAATAATGGCATATAAAATTACTGATTGTGTAAAAAGAGTAGAAGAAAATCCAGAAAAATATGAAAAAGAATTAGAAGAATTAAGAGAAGAAAGAAATAAAATGTATAGTGGAGATATGAAAACTATCAAAAAAATAATAGATATATATGGAAAAGAGCTAAGAGAGAAAGTATCAAAATAAACAAGCGAAATGGAAGGAACAAAAAATGGAACAAAGTATAAAAGATAAATATAAATTGTCAGAGGAAGAACATAATAAAATATATAAAGAAATTGAAAAAGAAGTATTTGTAAATTCAACACCACAAGATGAACCAATAGCTATAATTGTTGGTGGACAACCTGGATGCGGAAAAGGTGGAGTAATAGCATATACTAAAAATCAGGTTGAAGCAAATGGAAAATGTATCATATTAATAACAACAGATGAATACAAACCATATCATCCAAATGCAATAGAAATAGCAAGAAATTATCCAACAGAATATGTAGAAATAGTAGAACAAGATGCTGGACCATGGACAGGAAGTATAATGAAAAAAGCAATAGATGATAAGCACAATTTTATATTTGAAGGGACTCTAAAAAATGATAGAATTTTAGACAGAATTCAAGAATTAAAACAAAATGGTTTCAATGTTACAGTAAGAGCATTAGCTGTTCCAAGACTTGAAAGTTTACTTACAGTACATGAGAGATATGAAAAGCAAATGGAAGTCTTAACATATGGAAGACTAATTTCAATAGAACATCACAATAAAGCTTATGATGGAATTCCAGCAGTTGTTGACAAGATTGAAAAATCTGGATTATGCACAGTTGAAGTATATTTAAGAGGAGACGAAATAGGAAAACCAGTAAAGGTATATTCAAGTAAAGAAAAGAATGAAAGATTTCCAACTGCAAGAATTGCATTAGAAGAATATAGAAAATCAGAAGGAAAAGAAACTATAAAAACAGCAAAAACTAGAGTAAATAAGCTTAGAGAAAGTTTTGTAAAAAGAAATGCTAAAGAATCTGAATTAAAACAATTAGATGAACTGGAAAATTATTGGATTAATAAGCCAATAGAAAAATAAGGAGAAAGATAAAATGGCACAAACAATAGCAGAAATTGAAGATAGATCAGTAATATCACCAATGATGCAAAAATATTTAGAAACGAAAGAAGAATATAAAGATTGCATACTATTTTACAGATTAGGCGATTTTTATGAAATGTTTTTTGAAGATGCACTAATAGCTGCAAGAGAACTAGAGATAACGCTAACAGGGAAAGATTGTGGTTTACCAGAAAGAGCACCAATGGCAGGAATTCCACATCATGCAGCAGAAGTATATGCAGAAAAATTAATAGAAAAAGGATATAAAGTTGCAATTTGTGAGCAACTAGAAGACCCCAAAACAGCAAAAGGCATTGTAAAAAGAGGCGTAATAAGAATACTTACACCTGGAACAATAGTAGAAAGCAACCTACTAGAAGAAAAGAAAAATAATTATATAATGAGTATTTGCAAAAGTGGAATCTATTTTGGGGTAAGTGTATGTGACATTTCAACAGGAGAATTTTATAGTAGTGAAATTAAAAGCGAAAATAACTTTGCATTATTGCTAGATGAAATAGCAAGATTTGCACCATCAGAAATAATAGCAAATTCAATGATGTTTGAATGTCAAGAAGAAATGGACAAAATACGTGAAAGATTTTCAATATATATGAGCAGATTTAGTGATAAATTTTTTACAGACGATGTTGGAAATTTAACATTGGATTACAATATAATAGAAAATAAAAGAGAAGTAACAAATTTAAAAGAAAAGCCATTAGCAGTAAAATCAATAAATGCATTGTTAGAATACTTAAACGAAACTCAAATGACGAGTTTGGAACATATAAATACAATAACAATTTATAGTTTATCAAAATATATGTCATTAGATATAAATGCAAGAAGAAATCTAGAAATAACAGAAAAGATGAGAGATAAAAGCAAAAAAGGAACTTTACTTTGGGTATTAGACAAAACATCAACATCAATGGGAGGTCGTTTGCTAAGAAGATGGCTAAATGATCCACTTTTAGAAGTAAAAGAAATTCAAGAAAGACTAGATGCTGTAAAAGAACTAAAAGATAATATGATGCTTAGAGGAGAAATTACAGATACACTAAAAAAAGTATATGATATAGAACGTCTTGCTGGAAAAATGACATATGGTAATGCAAATGCAAGAGATATGATAACATTAAAAAATTCGCTAGAAAGATTACCAGAAGTAAAAAGTGCTTTAGAAATGTGTCAATCACATAAATTAAAAGAATTATATGAAAACTTAGACGAATTAAAAGATGTATTTGCATTAATAGAAAAATCAATAGTAGAAGACCCTCCTATGACAATAAAAGACGGTGGAATAATCAAACTAGGATATGATGAAGAAATAGATACATTAAAGAAAGCTTCTACTGAAGGAAAGACTTGGCTTGCAAAACTAGAAGCAGATGAAAAAGAAAAGACTGGAATTAAAACTTTAAAAGTTGGATACAACAAAGTATTTGGATATTATATAGAAGTTTCAAAATCATTTGTATCACAAGTACCTGAAAGATTTATTAGAAAACAAACATTAACAACAGGAGAAAGATATATAACAGACGAATTAAAAACAATTGAAAACCAAATTTTAGGAGCAGAAGAAAAGGTTGTAAACCTTGAATATAATGCATTTGTGGAAATAAGAACAGAAATTGCTAAAAATATAAAAAGACTACAAAAAACAGCAAATGTAGTATCAACACTAGATGTTTTAGCTTCATTTGCACAAGTAGCAGAAGATATGAATTATTGTATGCCTGTTGTAAAAGATGATGGAATTATCAAGATTAAAGAAGGAAGACATCCTGTAATTGAAAAAATGATAGGAAGCGGAAATTTTGTACCAAATGACACATATCTTGACAAAGAAGAAGATAGATTAGCAATAATTACAGGACCTAATATGGCAGGTAAATCTACATATATGAGGCAAGTGGCATTAATTACATTAATGGCACAAGTTGGAAGTTTTGTACCAGCAAAAGAAGCACAAATTGGAGTAGTAGACAAAATCTTTACAAGAGTTGGTGCGTCAGACGACTTAAGCATGGGACAAAGTACATTTATGGTAGAAATGATGGAAGTAGCAACTATTCTAAAAGAAGCAACAGAAAACAGTTTAGTAATTTTAGATGAAATTGGAAGAGGAACTTCAACATATGATGGACTTTCTATTGCATGGGCTGTTGCAGAATATATTGCAAATAAAGAAAAATGTGGTGCTAAAACATTATTTGCAACACATTATCATGAATTAATAGAACTTGCAGATAAGCAAGAAGGAATAAAAAATTATTCAATTGCAGTAAAAGAAAAGGGCGAAGATATTATCTTTTTAAGAAAAATAGTAGAAGGTGGAACAGATGAAAGTTATGGTATCCATGTAGCTCGTTTAGCAGGAGTACCTAAAGTTGTTACAAAAAGAGCAGATGAAATTTTAACAAGTTTGGAAAGAAAGAGTATGCTTTCTGGTAAAAAACAAGAAAAAGAAAATAAAAAAGTAGTTGAAGGTCAATTTGATATGTTTAACTTTAAACTAGCAGAAATCGCACACGAAATTGATAAAATTAACTTAAACGAACTTACACCTATTGATGCTCTTAATACATTAATGAAAATTAAAGAAAAAATGAAATAAATACAAAACACTCTCTCATCGAAAATGAGAGAGTGTTTTGTGTTTTACATATCTGCTATGTAGCAGATGTAAAACTTTCGTCTCGTCGCAGCAAGATAAATCTTGTTAGAAACTTTTAGTGTGTCAAGTATCATTTCTGTTCTATGTGGTTGTGAGTAGTATTTCTTGTCACACCAAGTTAACTTAAGACAATTTTTCATATCTTGTCCAACTACGGGTTTTTCTGGTGTTATCAGCCAAAGGGTGGAAGAATCAGCAGATATACTTGTTACATAATTTCCCTGCTTGGTTTTTAAGACAAAAATATTTTCTGCAATCTGTGACACTTTCTTGATAGTAGAGGTTGTTACGCCTTTAATGCTGAAATCATTTCTTGAGTACTTATTTTCTTTTAGGCGATAGCCAACCAACCGTCCTCCTTTGCAAGGGATTTCCTCACTGCTTGCGAGATAGAATTTTTTTGATGCTAATAAATTTTTCATGTGTGAATACCTCCAAAAAAATTTTTTCACAATTTGTGTATTACTGGATGCAAACACGAGGCTTGCACAACTTGGGATATACCCTGTATCTAAAAACTATTATAATATATTTTATGTAAAATGTCAAAAAAATAAAGAAAATTTCCAAAAAAACTTGATTTTATGGCAAAAATTGGGTATAATTAAAAAGAACATAAAAAGGCGCAGAAGAGTAGGAACAAATCCTACTCTTCAATCGTGAGAAGGAGGTTTTATGGCAAAGATAGAAGAAAAAGTAGAAGAACTAGTAAAAGAAAAAATTGAAAATATAGGATATAGCCTATATGATGTAGAATATGCCAAAGAAGGACCAAATTATTATTTAAGAATATACATAGATAAGCCAGATGGAATAGACTTAAATGATTGCGAAAAAGTAAATGATGAAATAAATGATTTATTAGACCAAGCAGATTATATAAAAGACCAATATTTCTTAGAAGTATCATCACCAGGAATTGAAAGAATATTGAAAAAAGATAGTCATTTAGAGCAAAATATAGGAAATCAAGTTGAAGCAAAATTATATAAAAAAGATGAAAATGGAAGAAAAAGCTATATAGGAGAGTTAAAAGCATTTGATGCAGACACAATTACGATTGATGAAATCAAATTCGATAGAAAAAACATAGCTCAATTAAAAACTATATACAACTGGGAAAACTAAATTTTCACAATAAAAGAAAGGAAGTATAAAAATGAAAGCAATAGATAATAAAGAATTAATATTAGCTTTGGAAGAATTAGAAAAAGAAAAGGGAATAAAAAAAGAAGAATTATTAGAATCAATAAGAACAGCTCTAATAACAGCATATAAAAGAAATTTTGATGCATTAGAAAACGTAGATGTAAGAATAGATGAAAAAACAGGGGAAACACATGTATACTCAATCAAAGAAGTAATGGAAAGAGCAAATGATGACGCATTAGAAATAAGTTTAGAAGATGCCAGAAAAATAGATGTTCATTTAAACATAGGAGATGAAGTTGCAGTAGAGATAGTGCCAAGAGACTTTGGAAGAATTGCAGCACAAACAGCAAAACAAGTAATAATCCAAAAATTAAGAGAAACAGAAAGAAATATGGTATTTAACGAATATAATGAAAGAAAGGGCGAAATCGTTTCAGGACTAATTCAAAAAGCTGATAAACACATAGTAGTAATGGATTTAGGAAAACTAGAAGGAATAATGTTAGCCAAAGATCAAATACCAACAGAAACATATCATGTAAATGATAAAATAAAAGGATATGTGGTAGATGTAGAAAGAGGAGAAAAAGGAGCACCGCAAGCAATAATATCAAGAACACATCCAGATTTTGTAAGAAAATTACTAGAATTTGAAATACCTGAAATATATGAAGGATTAATAGAAATAAAGAGTGTATCAAGAGACCCAGGATTAAGAAGTAAAGTTGCAGTATATTCACCAAATGAAAACATAGATCCAGTTGGTTCTTGTGTAGGTCAAAAAGGAATACGTATACAAAATGTAATAAATGAATTACATGGAGAAAAAATAGATGTAATAGAGTGGAATGCAGACCCAAGTATATTTATATCATCAGCATTATTACCAGCACAAATAATGGCAGTAGATATTAAAGAAGAAGAAAAATTTGCACAAGTAATAGTTCCAGATGATCAACTATCACTTGCAATAGGTAAAGCCGGACAAAATGCGAGATTAGCTGCAAAATTAACAGGATGGAAAATAGATATAAAATCAGAATCACAATTCAGAGAGATGTTAGCTGCTAAAGCAGAAGAAACAAAAGAAGAAAATGAAGCAGAGTAAACCTTAAGGGAGGAATATAATTGAAAAATATACCACAAAGAACGTGTATAGTATGTAGGACGCAAAAAAATAAAAATGAGCTGTTAAGAATAGTAAAAAATAAAGAGAATATTATAAAAGTAGATGAAAGTGGAAAAGAGCCTGGACGAGGTGCATATATTTGTTATAATATGGATTGTTTTGAAAGGGCTAAAAAAAGTAAAAAATTAGAAAGAACATTAGAAATAAAAATAAATGATGATACATATGAACAAATAAAAAATGCAATAGAAAGTAAAATGGGGGGTGATGTTATTGGGTAAGATAAAATTATATGACATAGCCAAAGAATTAAACTTAACCAGTAAAGAAGTATTAGAAATTGCTAAAAAATTAAACATAGAGGCAAAGAGTCATTTAAGTTCTGTAAGTGAAGAAGATGCTAAAAGAATACAAGAAAATGCTATAAAACCTAAAAAAACAGAAGAAAAGAAGGCAAATCAAGAAAAAGCAAAAACTGAGAAAAATGATTCACCAGTCATAATAAGAAGAGAAGTTATAGTAAATGATGACAGCATTAAGCCAAAAGAAGAAGGAAAAAAAGCAGAAAAAAAGAATAATGTAGGCTTTGTAGAAAGAAAGAAAAACAAAGACTATAATATTGTTTATAGAAATAAGCCATCTAAACCAATGACAGTAGATGAATTATTTGGAATAAAAAAAGAAGTAAAGAAAGAGGAGCCAGTTGTGACTCAAAAAGTTGAAGAAAAGGTAGAAATAAGAGAAAATAAAATGGATGTTGAAGTAAAAAATGAAAAAGTTGAAGAAAAAGTAATCAATGAAGAAAAGAAAATGCCAGAAAAAAGATTTAATCCAAACAATAGAGATAATAGAGACAACAGAGATAATAGAGAAAATAGGGATAATAGAAATAACAGAAATGGCCAAAATCAAAACGATTTCAGAAAAAACAGATTTAATAATGATAGAAATTCAAACCAACAAGGAAATCGTAATTTTGATAGAAATTATGCTAATAATGGTAATAATGGAAACAGACCAAGATTTGATAATAGAAACAGACAAGGTGGAAATCCAAGATTCAATGGAAACAGACCATTAGATGAAAAAAGAATAGAAAAAAATATCAAGGATATAATGTCAGTAGAAAATGTTGAAAAAGAACCAGCAAGAGAATATAACAAAGACAAAGCAATTGACAGACAAAAACAAAACAACAAATTTGACGACAATAGAAATAAGAAAAATAATAAAACAAGAAGAAATAATCAAACTGGCGAAATAAATGAACATAAATTAAAAGGTTTAAAGAGAACAGATAGTTTATCAAATATGTTTGATGAACAAGATGGTGGAATGCTAGATTATTATGATTTAACAACACAAAGAGGTAAAAAAGGAAAGAAAAAAGCAAGTAAAAATGATGAAAGTCGTAATAAACAAAAAATATTCAAACTAGAAGAAATTACAATCCCTGAAACAATTACAGTAAAAGACTTTGCAGCAGAATTAAAGAAAACAACTGCTGAAGTTATTAAAAAATTATTAGGTTATGGAGTAATGGCTACAATAAATAATGAAATAGATTTTGATACAGCCTCATTAATTGCTGATGAATTTGGGGTAAAAGTAAACAAAAAAGAAACAGTAACTGAAGAAGATATCTTATTTGATGATTCAGAAGACAGAGAAGAAGATTTACAACCACGTCCACCAGTAGTTGTAGTAATGGGACACGTAGACCATGGAAAAACATCATTACTAGATGCAGTTAAAAAGACAAATGTTATAGAAGGAGAAGCAGGAGGAATTACACAACATATAGGTGCATACAAAGTAAAAGTAAATGACAGAGAAATTACATTCTTAGATACACCAGGACATGAAGCATTTACAGCAATGAGAGCAAGAGGGGCTCAAATAACAGATATAGCGATTCTTGTAGTTGCAGCAAATGATGGTGTAATGCCACAAACTGTAGAAGCAATAAACCATGCGAAATCAGCTGGAATTCCAATAATTGTTGCAATAAACAAAATGGATTTACCAGATGCAAATATTGACAAAGTAAAGCAAGAATTAATGGCATATGAACTAGTACCAGAAGAATGGGGAGGAGATACAATATTCGTACCAATCTCTGCAAAACAACATCAAAACATAGACCAATTACTAGAAATGGTATTATTAGAAGCCGATATGTTGGAATTAAAAGCAAATCCTAATAAACAAGCAAAAGGTGTAGTAATAGAAGCAAGGTTAGACAAAAACAAAGGAGCAATAGCTTCAATGTTAGTACAAAGAGGAACTCTTGATGTTGGAGATACAATAGTTGTAGGTTCATCAATTGGTAGAATAAGAAGTATGACAGACGAAAAAGGCAAAAAAGTAAAAAAAGCCGGACCATCAACACCTGTTGAAATCATGGGATTAACAGAAGTACCACAAGCAGGAGATATATTCTATGAAGTAAAAGATGAAAAAACAGCTAAACACTTGATAGAAAAGAGAAAACGTCTAGAAAGAGAAAAAACAATAAATGCTACAACAAAAGTAACATTAGATAACTTATTCAGCAAAATGGAAGCAGGAGATTTGAAAGTATTAAACTTAATAGTAAAAGCAGATGTTCAAGGTTCTGTAGAAGCAATAAAACAATCAATGGAAAAATTGTCAAATGAAGAAGTTGTAGTAAAAGTAATACATGCAGCAGCAGGAGCAGTTACAGAATCTGATGTAACACTTGCAAAAGTTTCAAATGCGATAATTATAGCATTTAATGTTAGACCAATGCCAACTGCAAAAGACATGGCAGAAAAAGAAGAAGTAGAAATCAAGCAATATTCAGTAATATATCAAGCGATTGATGATGTTCAAGCAGCAATGAAAGGAATGCTAGCACCAAAATATGAAGAACATATTATAGGTAATGCCGAAATCAGACAAACATTTAAAATCTCAAATGTCGGAACAATTGGTGGAGCATATGTATTAGATGGAAAACTAGAAAGAAATGCAGGAGTAAGAGTTTTACGTGACAATGTAGTAATACATGACGGAAAACTTGCATCTTTGAAAAGATTTAAAGATGATGCAAAAGAAGTATCTAAAGGATTTGAATGTGGTATCCAAATTGAGAAATTTAATGACATTAAAGAAGGAGATATCCTAGAAGCATACATTATGGAAGAAATTAAGAGATAGCAGAAAGGAGAAAAAAATGCCAAAGAATAATAATCGTCAAGGAAGAATTGACGAAGAATATAGAAAAGAACTTAGCCAAATAATTAGTTATGACTTAAAAGAACCAAGTGTTACAGGAATGATTAGTGTAACAAGAGTAAAAGTAACACCTGATTTAAAATATGCAAAAGTTTCAGTAAGCATTCTAAACTCTAAGAATATTAAAGAAACATTAGCAGGGCTAAAAAAATCTTCTGGGTATTTACGTTCAGAATTGGCAAAAAGAATAAATTTGAGAAATACACCAGAATTAGTATTTGAATTAGATGAATCTTTAGAATATGGTGCAAGAATAGATAGTATTTTAAATGATATAATGAAAGATAATGGAGGAAACAAGCAATAATGACATTAGATGCAATATTAGATGAAATAAAAAAAGCAGAAACAATAGTAATATTAGCACATGAATCACCTGATGGAGATGCTGTTGCAAGCTCTCTATCAGTGATGCATGCAGTTACACAATTAGGAAAGAATGCAGATGTTATAATTCCAGAATATTCTAAAGATTTCAAATTTTTGCCAGGTTCAGAAAAAATATTAGAAAAAGGACAAGAAGAACCATATGATTTAGCAATTTCAGTAGACTGTACAGATTTGAAACGTTTAGCATGTGGAAAAGAATATTTTGAACCAGCAAAAAGAACAATAGAAATAGACCATCATTCAGTAAATGCAATGTTTGGTGACTTAAACTATGTTGATCCAGTTGCACCTGCATGTTGCCAAGTTTTGATGGCAATGTTTGAATATTATGGATTAGAAATAACAAAAGAATTAGCAACATGTATATTAACGGGAATTATAACTGATACAGGCGGATTTCAATGGGGTGGAGTTACTCCAGAAACATTTGAATTTGCTGCTAAATTAGTAAGAAAAGGTGCAAAATTAAAAGAGATATGTAGAATAGCATTAAGAAAGAAAAGCAAAGCACATTGCGAATTAGAAAAAATAATATATGATAGATTAGAATTCTTAGAAGATGGAAAAATTGCATTTGCATATTTGAATTTAGAAGATTATGAAAATACACATGCAGAAATGGGAGACGATGAAGGTTTAGTAGAAATGCTTAGAGACATCGAAGATGTAGAAGTTGCTGTATTGTTAAAAGAAAAAGAAGGAGCAAACGGCTACAAAGCTTCATTACGTTCTCATGAAACTGTTAATGTTTCAGATATATGTATGTTACTCGGAGGTGGAGGCCATAGAGGAGCAGCAGGATGCTTTATAAATGGAACACTAGACCAAGCAAAAACTAAAATTATAAATGCCGTAAAACAAGGATTAAAAAAGTAAAATGGATGGAATAATAATAATAAATAAACCTAAAAATTGTACATCACATGATATAGTAAGAAAAGCAAAGAAAATATTAAATGAAAAAGTTGGACATACAGGAACTTTAGATCCTAATGCAACAGGAGTATTACCATTGCTTATAGGAAAAGGGACACAAATTTCTAAATACATAATAAATCATGATAAGGTATATGAAGCATTATTACAACTTGGAACAAAAACAGATACCGCAGATGTAGAAGGCAAAATAATTGAAGAAAAAACAGTAACAGAAAGAGCATTAGAAAAAGAAAATATAGAAAAAGTATTAGAAGAATTAACAGGAGAACAAGAACAGATTCCACCTATGTATTCTGCAATAAAAATAAATGGAAAAAAACTTTATGAATATGCAAGGAAAGGTGAAACAATTGAAGTTAAGCCAAGAACAATCAATATTTATAAATTAGAACTCATTAATATAGATAAAGAAAAAAAACAAATAGAATTTAGAATTCATTGTTCAAAGGGAACATATATCAGAACAGTATGCGAAAACGTTGCAGAAAAGCTTGAAACTGTTGGATATATGAAAGAATTAAAAAGAACACAAGTAGGAGAATTTAAAATAGAAGATTCTATTTCAATAGAAGAATTAGAAGAAAAAAAAGAATGTATAACAATAGAAAAATATTTTAAAAATTATAAAAATATTAATTTAGACTCAAAAAGGTTGCAATTATTTTTAAATGGTGTAAAATTAACATGGCAAGTTGAAGACGGAATTTATAAAATTTATAATAATGGAAATTTTATAGGAATTGGAACTGTTAAAAATAATTTGCTTAAAAGAGATATAATAATATAAGGCATTCAATTAGAACTAAGAATAAAATAATTGTTTGAATTAGAATAGTTATATTGCTAGGCAGACGACGCAAGATGGCTATTATAATTCAAACTGGTAAAGGAGGATGGAAGAATGGAAAAATTCTATATAACAACACCAATTTATTACCCAAGTGGAAAATTTCATATAGGAACAGCATATACAACAACATTAGCAGACACGATAAGAAGATATAAAAAGCTAAGAGGTTTTGACACATTTATGTTAACAGGAACAGATGAACATGGCCAAAAAATAGAAACAGTAGCAAAAGAACATGGAAAAACACCAAAGGAACATGTTGATGAAATGGCGCAAATGGCAAAAGATTTATGGAATTTAATGAATATAAAATATGACTATTTTATAAGAACAACAGAGCCAAGACATGAAAAAGCTGTTCAAGACATATTTGAATACTTTTTGCAAAAAGGAGATATATATAAAGGTGAATATGAGGGCTGGTATTGTATGCCATGTGAAACATATTTCACAGAGACTCAATTAGTAGATGGAAAATGTCCTGACTGTGGTAGAAATGTAAGGTTAATGAAAGAAGAGGCATATTTTTTTAATATGAAAAAATATGTTGACAAATTATTAAAATATTATGATGAACATCCAGATTTCATCCAACCAGAATATAGAAAAACAGAGATGATAAACAACTTTATAAAACCAGGACTTGAAGACTTGTGTGTAACAAGAACAACATTTGATTGGGGAATAAAAGTAAAATCAGATCCAAAACATGTTATATATGTATGGTTAGATGCATTAACAAATTATGTAACTGCATTAGGATATAAACAAGAAGATGATTCATTATATAGAAAATTGTGGCCAGCAGATTTACAAATAGTAGGAAAAGATATAGCAAGATTCCATTTAATATATTGGCCAATATTTTTAATGGCATTAGATTTACCATTACCAAAAAAAATATTAGTCCATAATTTTATAATGATGAAAGACGGAAAAATGTCAAAATCAAAAGGAAATGTTGTATATCCAGAAAAATTGATTAGCAGATATGGAGTAGATGCAACAAGATATTTCTTATTAAGAGAAATGCAAACATCACAAGATGGATTATATACACCAGAAAGTTTTATAGAAAGATATAATTCAGATTTGTGTAATGACTTAGGAAATTTAGTGAATAGAACAGTATCAATGGTTAATAAATACTTTGAAGGAAATGTACCAGAATATAATGGTACACCAAATGAAGTTGATAAAGAATTTGAAGAATTTACAAATTCTCAAATAAAAAAGGTAGAAAAATTAATAGACAAATACGAAATAGCAGATGCATTAAAAGAACTGTGGGTATTAATTTCAAGAACAAACAAATATATAGATGAAACAAGACCATGGGAACTTGTTAAAAACGAAGAAAAAGAAAAATTAGAATCAAGTATTTATCATTTAATAGAAAATATTAGAAAAATAGGAATAATTTTAATACCATTTATGGATGATACAGCTAAAAATTTATTAAGACAAATAGGAACAACAGAAGAATTACAAACATGGGAAAGCTTATATAAATATAATAGTTTAAAAAACATCAAAGTTATAGAAAAAGGCGAGCCATTGTTTTTAAGAAAAGATATTGAAGAAGAACTAGAATATTTAAGAAGCTAATTATATAAAAGGTGGAAAAATGGATTTGATATCAGTGAAAAGAGAATATAGAAATAGAAAAAATATAGTAATAGCGATATCTGTACTAATAGTAATAATTGTTTTTGTGTGGTTAGGATTAAAAATAAATTCTAACACACAAAATGATATTACTAAAACAGCTGAAACAGGAAAAAATGAAACAACTCAAGAAGCGGAACAAGAGGAACAAAGAAAACAAGAAGAAGCTAAAAAAGAAGAAGAAAGAAAAGCAAAATTACCACAATTAACAGATGAAGGTAGAAACAACTTAAAAAATATATATCATTCAGAAACAAAAAGAGTTTTCTTAACATTTGATGATGGACCTTCACGAACAGTAACACCAGTGGTTTTAGATACATTAAAATCTGAAAATATCAAAGCAACATTCTTTTTATTAGGAAGTAGAGTTGAATTAGACCCAGACCTTGTAAAAAGAGAATATGATGAAGGGCATTATATAGCAAGTCATGGATACTCACATGTATATTCACAAATATATGCAACACCACAAAGTGTTTTAGATGAATATAACAAAAGTGTAACAGCAATTAGAAATGCAATAGGCGAGCAAGAATACAATCCACACCTATTTAGATTTCCAGGAGGATATTGGGGTGGAAAATATGCAGAAGTAAAAAAACAAGCAGAACAAATATTAGAACAAAATGATGTTTTACATATTGATTGGAATGCTTTAACTTCAGATGCAGCAGGAGCAAAAACAACAGAGCAATTTATTGCAGAACTAAATAAAACAGTGCCAAAACATAATAGCATAGTAGTGTTAATGCATGATGCTGGAAATAAAACAGCAACAGCAAATGCATTACCAACGATAATAAAATATTTTAGGGACCAAGGATTTGAATTTGAAAATTTCTATAGTATTATAAAATAAAAGTATTGCAAAATAGAAAATATGTGATATAATATAAAAGCTATAAGAAGACAAGAAAGGAAGATTATAATGAATTGTAAAGTAGAAAAAACAGAAAATGCAAATGAAGTAAAATTAGAAATTACAGTAGAAGCAGAAAAATTTGAAAATGCTATGAAAAAAGTATATTTTCAAAATGCAAAATACTTTAATATACCAGGTTTCAGAAAAGGTAAAGCACCAATGAATATAGTAGAAAAATATTATGGAGCACAAATCTTTTATGAAGATGCATTCAATGAAGTAGCAACAGAAGCTTACGAAGAAGCATTAACAGAAAACAAAATAGATGTAGTAAGCAGACCAGAAGTGGATATAGCTCAAATGGAAAAAGGAAAAGATCTAATATTTACAGCAGTAGTACAAACAAAACCAGAAGTAAAATTAGGAAAATATAAAGGAATAGAAATACAAAAAATAGAATACAAAGTAGATAAAAAAGATGTTGACCATGAATTAGAACATATGCAAGAACATAATTCAAGACTAGTAACAGTTGATGACAGACCATTAGAAAATGGAGACACAGCAACAATCGATTTCGAAGGATTTGTTGATGGAGTTGCATTTGAAGGTGGAAAAGCTGAAGGACATGAATTAGAAATAGGAAGTGGAACATTCATTCCAGGATTTGAAGAACAATTAATAGGAATGGAACTAGAAAATGAAAAAGAAATCAAAGCAACATTCCCAAAAGAATATTTTTCAAAAGATTTAGCAGGAAAAGATGCTACATTTAAAGTAAAATTACATGACATCAAGAAAAAAGAATTACCAGAATTAGATGACGAATTTGCTAAAGATGTAAGCGAATTTGACACACTTGAAGAATTAAAGAAAAGCATCAAAGAAAAGTTAACAAAAAATAAAGAACAAAGAGAAAAATATGAAACAGAAGAAGCTGTATTAAAAGCAGTATGTGAAGATTCAAAATTAGATATTCCATCTGGAATGATTGAATTAGAAATAGACAATATGCTAAAAGACTTTGAACAAAGATTATCATATCAAGGATTAAACCTAGAACAATACTTAAAAATGATAGGTAAGACAGAAGAAGAAATGAGAAAAGAATATGAGCCACAAGCTATAGAAGCAATAAAATCAAGACTTGTGCTAGAAGCAATAATGAAAGCAGAAAAAATCGAAGCAAGTGAAGAAGAAATAAAAGCAAAAATGGAAGAAATGGCTAAAAGCTATGGAAAAGATGTAGAAGAATTAAGTAAAAACGAAAACTTAAAGAACTACTTAGCAGAAGGAATAAAATCAGAAAAAGCATTAGAATTCATAGTAAACAACGCAAAAGTTACAGAAAAGAAAAAAGAAACAAAAAAAGCAACTAGCAAAAAATAGCAAAAAAAGGGGCAAATGGGTTTAAATTCTTAATTTGCCCTTTTATTTTTTAGCAAATGCACGGAAAAAAAGCGATCTCAGGTGTGCATTGCACCGAAAAAAAGCGATCTCACGTGTGCAAAAGGAGGAAAATATGTTAGAAAAAGATAGTTTAGTACCATATGTAATTGAACAAACAAGTAAAGGAGAAAGATCATATGATATTTTCTCAAGATTACTAAAAGATAGAATAATATTTTTAGGAGAAGATGTAAATCCAACATCTGCAAGTTTAATAATTGCACAATTATTATTCTTAGAGTCAGAAGACCCAGATAAAGAGATATTTTTATATATAAATTCACCTGGGGGATCTATAACAGATGGAATGGGAATTGTTGACACAATGAATTATATAAAATGTCCAGTTTCAACAATATGTGTAGGATTAGCCGCAAGTTTTGGAGCTGTATTACTAGCAAATGGTGAAAAAGGAAAAAGATATGCAACACCTAATTCTGAAATATTAATACATCAACCATTAATAGGTGGTCAAGGCGGAGGAATTTCTGGTCAAGCAACAGAAATAAAAATCCATGCAGATCATATGATAAGAACAAGAGAGAAACTAAACAAATTATTAAGCGAAAAGACAGGTCAATCTATAGAAACAATTGAAAGAGATACAGAAAGAGACCATTATATGACAGCACAAGAAGCTCTTGAATACGGCTTAATTGACGGAATAATGGACAAAAGAATATAATTCTAAAATAGAAGAAGGAGAAATATAGATGGCAAAAAATGATACACCAAAAGGTGTTAAATGTTCATTCTGTGGTAAAACACAAGAAAATGTAAGAAAAATAGTTGCAGGTCCAGGAGTATATATTTGTAACGAATGTATAGGATTATGTAATGAAATAATCGAAAACGAATATTATGAAGATGAAAATGAATCATATACTTTAGCTGGATTAGAAAAAATCCCAAGTCCCAGAGAAATAAAAGACATTTTAGACCAATATGTAATAGGGCAAGACGAAGCTAAAAAAACATTATCAGTAGCTGTTTATAACCATTATAAAAGAATAGCAAATGAAGAAGAAATGATGTCAAAACATGAAAAAAGTGATGATGATGTAGAAATCCAAAAAAGTAATATCTTATTACTTGGACCAACAGGATGTGGAAAAACATTACTTGCAAGTACACTTGCAAAAATATTAAATGTTCCATTTGCAATCGCAGATGCCACAACACTTACAGAAGCAGGATATGTTGGAGAAGATGTAGAAAATATTCTTTTAAAACTAATTCAAGCAGCAGATGGTGATGTGGAAAAAGCAGAAAAAGGAATTATTTATATAGATGAAATAGATAAAATAACAAGAAAATCTGAAAATCCATCAATAACAAGAGATGTAAGTGGAGAAGGTGTACAACAAGCACTATTAAAAATAGTAGAAGGAACAATAGCATCAGTACCACCACAAGGAGGAAGAAAACATCCTCAACAAGAACTAATACAAATAAATACATCAAATATATTATTTATTTGTGGTGGAGCATTTGAAGGATTAGAAAACATCATAAAAGATAGAATGGGTAAAAAAGCAATGGGATTTGGAGCAGACATTCAAAGCAAAAAAGATATAGACAGATTCAAAGTATTTGAGCAAATTTTACCACAAGATTTATTAAAATTTGGAATGATTCCTGAATTTATAGGAAGATTGCCAATAATAGCAACACTAAAAGAACTAAATAGAGAAGCATTGATAAAAATTACTACAGAACCAAAAAATGCTTTAGTAAAACAATACAAGAAATTACTAGAAATGGATGATGTAGAATTAATATTTGAGCAAGAAGCTTTAGAAGCAATTGTTGACAAAGCAATTGAGAGAAAAACAGGAGCAAGAGGTTTGCGTTCTATAATTGAAAACATTATGAGAGATATCATGTTTGATATTCCATCAAATGAAAAAATAGAACAATGCATTATTACTAAAGATACAGTCTTAAATAATGCAGGTCCTAAAATTATAGAAAATCCTAATAAAGTTAAAAAAACAAAAAGTGAAAGAATTGAGGTAGAGCAAAAAGAAACTGCATAAAGAGTAGAAGCCTGTGTTTTAGTCGTCCTAATACGACGAAAAAAACACAGGCTTAAATATTATAAATTTGTTGATTTTTAAAAATTTATATAGTAAAATGTAGACATATATAAAAGAGGAGTAAAGAATGAATGAATTATCTACAAAAGTTAAGAAATTAAATTTTTTTCAAAAATACAGATTGAAAAGTGTTAGAAAAAATAATAATTTAACATTTAAACAATATTTAAAATTGCCAGACTATATAAAGATTGATAGTAAGGTAATTTATAACTTAATAAATAATAATGATTTGAAATTTGAAGAAGTACAACAGATACCAGCTGGTATTTTTCCAATAGAAAAAAGTAAAATAGAAAAATATTCTACAACTGAACAAGCAGAATTAATTGAAAAAGGATATATTGGTAGGAAAAATTTTTCTGATGAGGAATATTATAATATAGTATGTTCAGAGATAGATAAACAAAAAGATTGTAAAGTGTTATTAAATAAAATGGGTGACAGTGATAAGGATAAATTTATAAAATACCTAAGTGAAAATGGATTAGATGATAATATTATAGAAATTTTTGAAAGCTTACATGAAATATTGAAAACAAGAGTATTGGAAGAAAAACCAGAAATTTTTGAAAAAATTAGTGAAAAAGAACAAATAAAATTTTATACCCAAATATCAGATAATAAACAAAAAGTATATTTTAAATATATGTTACCAGAATTGCAATTAAAATATATTACAGGAGAAAAAAATAGTGATATGCTTAAATACGCTAGTATGGAGGCAAAAAAACTATTTGTAGAACAAAATAAAAATAATGTTAGAATGTTAACAAAAGAAGAACAATATCAATTAGTAAAAGAAGAAAAAGATATATTTCAATATATGGAGCCGGATATGCAACAACAATATAAGATGGACAATATTGAAAAATTAAATTCACAAGAGTTGAGAGAGTTTGTATTGTATTCAGGAAAATTTGGAGCAATTGGAAACTTAGATGATTCTTCTAGAAATTTATTACATCGGAGAAACAAGTGGTGAACAAAAATCTGGCTTAGATGATTACTCGTATGAACAAATACATGCAATTCAAAAATTAAATGAAAAACAGATGTCGAGTTTAATAAAAATAGATGTAAATTATATTTTGCCATATATAACTGTGTGGAATGATATAAAAAAGAAGCCAGAATCGCGTAATGTTTTTTCAAAAGAGGAAAGAAATAATTCACAAGTAAAATGTGAAAACATATTTAAAGAACTATACGGAAGTGAAATGCTAGAAAAGTATAGAGAATGTATCAATTTAATATATGATATGCAAATAAACAAACAAGAACAATTAAGCGAAAAAATGGATACTGCAATGAATACTCAAACGGCAAATAAATCCATTGTAAAAAAATTTTTAGAAAATAGAGAAATACCGCTAGAAGAATTTAAGTTGTTATTTAATGAACAAATATTAAATAATAATACACCAGAATCCATTAAAAAGTATCTTCAAGAAAAAGCACAAGGAAATGAAGCAACAGAGGAATTCCAAAATATTATTAAAAATGCATATGGTAAAAGAGCAGAAGGTATATTAAAATCAAGACCTAACTTAAATGTTCACTCAATAAATTCTTTAGAAGTTTTTGATGAAAGAATATTAGAACAATATGGAGAAGCATTTGTACATGACTGTATAAGTTATAATTTGTGGGATTTTTCGGCTTTTTTAAGTGTTATAAAAGACCAAGAAAAATCAGAAGATTTTAAAAGCTATTATAGTGCATTATCAGAAATATATGGAGAAAATGTAGAAACAATGCAAAAAGCAATGAGAGAATTTCATAGTGTAGAAGAGTTATTTAAAAATTCACGAGATGTTGAACTTACTGATAAGCAATATTCAAATTTGATTTCCGTGATATGTGCAAGAAAAAATCCCAATAAAATAACTACTTTAAGTGAGTTGCAGAATTATAACAAAATAGTTAACCAACAATTAGAAAAAATGATAATATCTCCTGATACACAAACAAAAGATTTAAAAGCTATGATATGTAATCAAATTTTAGGAATAGATGACAGGTCTTATGAAGATTATGGTAGAGATTTAGAGTTTATATCTGAATTATATGATATTCAATCAGAAACAACAAGAGAAAATGTGTATTCGAAAAATGAACAAGATATTTTAAAGGTAATTGATTTTATAGCAAAAGAAAAAAATATTGAAAAAATGAAAGAATTTGCTAGAGAAGCTATAAGAATAAATGAAAATGGTATGCAAATACCAATAGACTTACAATCTGCTTTAAGCAAAACAGCAGAACATCAAGTAGAAATATTAAATCAATCTTTAACGAGTTTAGAAGAAATAAGAAGAATAGCAAGAGAAACGGGAAATTCTAAAGAAGGCAAGGCATATATAGAAAATTATAAAGGAGTAGAATGCTATCATTTGAATGGTATAGATTATTCATTTTTAGCAACTAATACAGGAAGTTTATTTGACAATGAATTTACTCAGCAATATGAAGGAAGAGCAGGTAATAATGCAATATGCTGCCGATTATTAGCAAGCAGTGACAAAAGAATACAAATAAGAGGTATCAGACATTTATATTTTAATATATCTCCTAATATGGTTATTGCAGCAGCCAACAAAGATGCAGATACTCAACATGTTGCAAAAAGAGTAAAAAATAGAGGGAGTATTGAAGTTAAGATAACAGAAATCCCAGAAAAGATAAACAGCGCATATAATGAAGTTGCAATTAATAGAAGATTTCAAAATCACCAAAATGTTACTAACGAGAATCGTGGAGGAAGAGTAATCCCTGATGCTTATGGAATTATTTCAGAACATACTTTAACAGAAGAAGAGATAGAATTTTGCAAAAAGTATAAGGTTCCTGTATTTGTTATACATGATGATGCGTATGGGAAAGAAGAACAAAAGCAAAATGAAGAAAATAATAAAGAAAGGTAAATTTTTATGAACCTAGATAAATTGATAGATAAAATCAAAACAAATAAAAAAGCCTCAACTACTGCATATTATAAAGCGGTTGAAAAAATTATAAAAAAAGACTATGCTTATTTTAAAGATAAAGATTATGCAAAAAAATTTTTAGAAGAAAAGAAAATGTAGACATATATAAAAGAGGAGTAACAATGGTAGACCTAGATAAAGATGTAAAATATGTAAAAACAGTAGGACCAAACAGGGTAAAACTACTAAATAAATTAAATATATATACATTAAAAGACTTAATAGAATACTATCCAAGAGACTATGAAGATAGAAGCAAGCCAAAGAACTTATATGAATGCACAGATGGAGAAGAAGTATTAATAGAAGCAATGGCAGCAGGAAGAATAACTGAAATGCATAAAGGAAGAATGACAATAAGCAGATTAATTGTAAAAGACCAAACAGGAACATGTTATATAACATGGTTCAATCAAGGATATTTAAGGGATAAGTTTCAACCTGGAAGAATGTACAGATTTTTTGGAAAAATATCAAACAGAAATGGAAGATTAGAAATGAATTCACCTGTATATGATGAAATTGATCAAAGTAAAAATACAGGAAAAATTATTCCCATTTATCCATTAACATATGAATTAAAACAAAATACATTAAGAAAAATTATAGAAAATGGTCTTACAGAAGTAAAAGGTAAATTGCCAGAAACATTGCCAGAATACATATTAAAAGAAAACAATTTATGGGATATAAACAATACAATTGAAAGAATACACTTTCCAGTAGAGTTTTCGGATTTTAATAAGGCGAGAGAAAGACTAGTATTTGAAGAGCTACTTACAACACAATTAGCATTATTAAAATTAAAAAATAATTATGAACACGAAACAGATGGAATACAATTTAGTAAAGATGTATATATGTCAGATGTAATAAACATTTTGCCATTCAAATTGACAAAAGCACAGCTGAGAGTATTAGAAGAAATAGATAGAGACATGGAAAGTAACAAGCCAATGAATAGGCTATTACAAGGAGATGTTGGCTCAGGAAAAACAGTAGTAGCAATGATTGCAGCATATAAAGCTGTAAAATCAGGCTATCAAGCAACAATAATGGCACCAACAGCAATACTTGCAAGTCAGCATTTAGAAAGTTTTCAAGGAATATTAGAAGAACTTGGAATAAAAACGGAGCTATTAATTTCAAGTGTTACTAAAAAGAAGAAGTCAGAAATATTAGAAAAACTACAAAGTGGAGAAATAGATATATTAATAGGAACACATGCAATATTAGAAGAAAATGTAGTATTCAAAAACTTAGGATTAGTCGTAACAGATGAACAACACCGTTTTGGAGTAAAACAAAGAAGTACAATAGCATCAAAAGGACAAAATCCAGATGTAATTGCAATGTCTGCAACACCAATACCAAGAACATTGGCATTAATATTATATGGAGACTTAGATATATCTATAATAGATGAACTTCCACCAAATAGAAAAAAAATTGAAACATATGCAGTAAGAAAAAATATGGAAGAAAGAGTAAACAATTTTATAAGAAAACAAATAACAGAAGGCAGGCAGGCATATATAGTATGTCCATTAGTTGAAGAAAATGAAGATATGGAAGGATTACAATCAGTAATTGAACTTGCAGAAAGATATCAAAAAGAAACATTTAGTGAGTATAAAGTAGCATATTTACATGGAAAAATGAAACCAAAAGAAAAAGATGAAATTATGGAAAGATTCAAAAATGGTGAAATTCAAATTTTAATTGCAACAACTGTAATTGAAGTAGGAGTAAATGTTCCAAATTCAAGTATTATGGTAGTGGAAAATGCAGAAAGATTTGGATTAGCACAATTGCACCAATTACGTGGAAGAGTAGGAAGAGGAGAATATCAATCATATTGCATTTTAAAATACGAAGGAAATAGTGAAACAATAAAACAAAGGATGAAAGTAATGTGTGATACAAATGATGGATTTATAATTTCTGAAAAAGACTTAGAACTTAGAGGTTCTGGAGACTTTTTCGGAACAGAACAACATGGACTTCCAGAATTTAAGATTGCTAATTTGTTTGAAGATATAGCAGTTTTGAAAAAAGTTCAAAGATTAGCTTTAAAAATTATGGAAGATGATCCATTACTTGAAAAAGAAAAAAATGCAAAACTAAATAACTTGGTAAAAGAGAAGTTTAGTTCAAGGATAGAAATTTAAATTATTGCTATTGCTGAAGTAGAAAAGGCGATTGGCAGAGAAAAGGATGTTGATATTATGTTACAAGTAATTATTAGATTAATAGGTGTACTTATGTTATTAGCTGGTGTAATTTTGGTTTATGATGCTAGAATTATCACAAAAAAAGTTTTTGATTTTGGTGATCAAAATGAAGCTACAAGTGGCTTCAAAATTTTGGGTGCAATACTTGCTATGGTTGGTGGATTGATAGTTTTCTTTTGCTAGGAAACTATCTTTTTTAAAACCAATACTCGCAAGAAAAGATTATTTCTTTGACAATAAAATGTGGAATAACATATAGAAAGGGGAAAAAATGAAGAATAAACAAACAGAAAATATTGATTTGGAAAATGTACTATTTCATTTTTCAGATGGAGATATAAAATCAATAGAGGAAAAAGGACTAGAAGCAAGGATAGGACATAATAGTGGAGGAGTTGAAACTCATAAAAAGGTATTTTTTTCACAGGGAATAAGTGAAATGTTGCAATTAGTGTATGATTTAACAAGAGTATCAAAAGATGCCATAGACAACGAAAAAAAGCCTGTCGAACAAAAAAATAAAGTATTACATAATTGGTTGGGAAAATATTCAGAATATAAAGATGATTCGGAGCAAGATGCATGGAAAAATGCATATAGCTTAACATATCAAATATTAAAACATGCAAATTATTATAGTTTAGATTTGAATGGAACAACTACAAGAGAATTTGAAAATATGAGCAAAGAAGAACAAGAAAAAATAGATTATCTAATTGATGATATAGATGATGAAACTGGTAAAGTAATGGAAAAACATAATATGCACACTAGATTTGATAGAGGAGTATCACCAGATAAGATTAGTAGATTATGCTATAAAGATAAAGATGATGCACTAGCTGTTGTAGAATATGCTTATCAAAATTTTTTGAATAAAGTTGGAAAAGAAAATGTAGAGAATCAACCTGAAATGTATTATATGAGAGGATTGGGAAAATTTTTCGAATATGTATCAGATTTGGAAAAAAATAAATTGGCTTTTCAGAAAAAAATAGGAAAACTTGCATTAGATACTGATATTAACCAAAAAGAAGAAGCTGGTAGAAGAGTGCAAAATGATATGAAAACACAGAATAAGAATATAACAAAGTAAGATAAGTGGAGGAAGCAAAAAGATGGAAGATAAATATCCAAAAGCATATAAACAAGTAATAGAAATATTGAAGTATGTACCTCAAGAGAGTGTTTATAAAATTCCCCAAGAAATGATTAAAACGTTTAAAATTAATATGGATGACAAATATGATTTTAAAATTGATATTAGTAAAAGTTTTGAAGAACAAGATATTTTAGAAGAAACCAAAGCAATTTTGGCAAATATATTTCGTGATTATTGGGCAACTCCTGAACAAAAAGAACGAATATTAGAGAAAGAAAGAAATGATAGAGAAATTGAGGAAAATATAAAAAGGGAAAAATATAACCCAGACAATTTATTTAAAAAGAAACAAAAGGTAATTCAGCAGAATGAAGAAATTCAAAGTAATTTGCCAGTAGAAATCAAAAAAGAAAAATTCTATGAAAAGATTATTAATTTTTTGAAGAAGATATTTCATATCATAACATAATGCCTTTCTTTTGTGGTTCAACAGTTCATACAAAAACATTACAACATTATTATGCAAACAACTCAATAGAATTGACAATAAGTTAGATGTATGGTATTATGTAACATATTTAATCTCAAAATTATTAATTTTAATATAAATTCTAATATATTGCTCAAGCTGAAAGGAGGGATATTATGAATTTAGATTTATTCAAAAATATAGCAGAACAAATAAAAAAAGATAATAACGTAAAAGAATTTATGCAAGATTTATCAAATAGTTTAGAAAACCCAAATCAATCCCAAGAGTTGCAAGAAAATAGGAAAGAAGGACATTTATATTTAGTAACAGAAGATAGAAATGGTGAGGTGTATTTGTGGGATTTTACAGATAAACCTAAACATGAATTTAAAGAGGTAATAACCTCAGATGAATTATTAAAAGTCGCTAAAGAAGGTGCAATGCTTCAATATAAAAATGGAAAATATGAATTATATTCAGAAAATGGGTATGATATGCTAGAAGAAGAGTAAAAAAGAAAGGATAAAAATGAGAAAAAGAAGAAACAAAAGAAATAATTTAAGTGAATTAGTAATACTATTATGCATGATAATAGTAACAGGAATTGCAGGATATTTTGGAATAGGAAAAGCAGATTCAAGCGAGGCTAACTCAGCTAATACTATAAATACATCGAATTTAACAGCAATAGACTTAGAAAATATTCCAGAATACAATCAAAAACCATACATAGAAATAAATAATAATATTCCATCATTTACTGAAGATGAGCATACAACAAAAGCATTTGAAACATATAGTGAGTTAGATTCATTAGGAAGATGTGGAGTAGCATATGCTAATATATGTAAAGAAATTATGCCAGTAAATGATGAAACAAGAGGTGCAATTTCAAGTGTAAAACCTACTGGATGGCAAACAGCAAAATATCCAGGAACAGTTGAAGGAAATTATCTTTATAATAGATGTCATTTAATAGGATATCAATTAGCAGGAGAAAACGCAAATGAAAAAAATCTAATTACAGGAACTCGATACATGAATGTAGAAGGGATGTTACCATTTGAGAATGAAGTTAGTACATATATAAAAAAGAATGCTAAAAATCATGTTTTATATAGAGTTACACCAATTTTTAAAGAACAAAATTTAGTGGCAAATGGAGTACAAATGGAGGCTTATTCTGTGGAAGATAATGGGCAAGGAGTATGTTTTAATATATATGTTTATAATGTACAACCTGGAATTGAAATTAATTATACAACAGGAGCGAGTCATTTAAAAAAGTAACACAAATGTAATACTTTTGTAATACAAATGTAATATAAATATATTGAAAAGCTTAAATAAATCAAGTATAATAGTTGAAGAAAACGAAGGAGGAAATAAAATGAAAAAAATTTTTATGGTATCAATGGTACTAATAGTAATGGTGATAGGATTAATGTTTGGTAATAATGTATATGCAGCAACTTCAGGTCCTAAAATGTCAGGAGCTATGGTAAATGTTACATCAAATAAAGAAATATTACAAGTAGGAGATACATTTGAAGTTTCATTAGTGCTTTCTGATTTGATATATACAGAAAATAATCAAGTAACAAGTTATGTGGCTGATATTGCAAAAGTAGAAGGATATATTAGATATGAGAGTGAATATCTAGAGCTTGTTAATAGTACATTATCAGCAGGTGGTGCATCTGATAGAAAATTCACAGTAACAGATATAAGCAAGAAAAAAGGAGATGTTTTAGCAACATTTACATTTAAAGTAAGAGATAACATTCAAATAAGGGAAACGACTGGTAAGACAGTTGAATTTAGTGACATAACAGTAAGTGATTCAACAGGAGATTCTACTGAGGTAGAGTTAGGAAATAAAAATTATGCGGTAATTCAAATTCTTCCAACAGTATCAGATATTATAATTTCACCAGAAGAAGCAACAATTGAAGTTGGAGAAAAAGCAACACTTACAGCAGAAGTAAAACCTGATGAAGTTGCAAATAAAAATGTAAAATGGATTTCAAGTAATGATAGTATTGCAACAGTAGAAAATGGAATTGTAACAGGAATAAAAGAAGGAAATGCTACAATAACAGCTATAACAGAAAGTGGAAATAAGAGAGCAGAAGCAAAAATAACAGTAAAAAAGTCACAAGATTCTAATACAGATGATACAAAAAAAGATGACAATAAGCAAGATGGTAGTAATAAAGATAATAACACAACAATTAATGTAACTGGAGTTAAAGTTACACCAATAAATAGCAAAATTGTAGTTGGAAAAAGTGTTACACTTGTTGCAACAATTAGTCCAGAAAATGCAACAAATAAAAATCTAAAATGGGTTTCAAGTGATGAAAAAATAGCAACAGTAACTCAAAATGGAGTTGTAACAGGAGTTGCAGAGGGAATTGTTGAAATATCTGTCATAACAGAGGATGGACAAAAAGTAGCAAAATCAACAGTAACAGTTGAAAAGGAAACTGTTATACCTGATGATAATAATAAGGTAAATGATACAAAAGAACCAACAAATAATACAAATCAACCTGCTAAAGTAGACAATACAGTTGCAAATGCAGAGTTGCCAAAAGCAGGAACAAATATGATGATTTTAGGAATAATTGCCTTAATATCAGTAATATCTATAATAATTTATAAGAAAAATAAAAAATTCAATGACATAAAATAATAAAAAAATCTGCTAGCATTGCTGGTGGATTTTTTTAGAAAGTGCAGTAAGTATATTGACAAGATTTTTTTTATGTGATAATCTAGTATCGAAAACCAGATATAATTGAAAGGAAATTTATAATGGAAAGAGAAAGATATTTTAATGCCGTAGAATTTAAAGACATAAAAGGGATAATATATAATTCAGCCAAGCAATATGCAAAAAATACAGCCTTCATATTAAAACATAAAGAAGACAAAAAAGTAACTTATGAAAATATAACATATAAAAAGTTATTACAAGACATAAATGCATTTGGAACCCAATTATATGAAATGGGATTAAAAGACAAAAGAATAGCAATAGTAGGAAGAAACAGATATGAGTGGGTAATAACGCACTTGTCAAATCTATTAGGTGGAATAGTATCAATACCACTAGACAAAGAATTACAAGTAGACGAATTAGAAAGTTGCTTAGAAAGAAGCAAAGCAGATGTTGTAGTATTTGATGAAAAATACACAGAAAATATAGAAGAGATAAAGAAAAGGCAAAATACAAAATTACAAACATATATCTGTATGACAGAAAAAGAAGGATACCAAAACTTTTGGGACTTGAAAGCACAAGGAGAAAAACTAATAAAACAAGGAAAAAAAGAATACACAAAAGCAAAAATAGATGAAAACAAAATGGGAATATTATTATTTACTTCAGGAACAACATCAAAATCAAAAGCTGTAATGTTATCACAACACAATATAGCATCAAATGTATATGCAATGTTATTAGTAGAAAAATTCTTACCAACAGATGTAAATCTAGCATTTTTACCATTTCATCATATATTTGGATCAACAGAAATGATAGTAATGTTAGCATCAGGGATTGCAACAGCATTTCCAGATGGGCTAAGATATGTGGCACAAAACTTAAGGGAATACAAAGTATCATTGTTTGTAGGGGTTCCACTACTTGTAGAAGCAATATATAGAAACATAGAAAAAGAAGTTGAAAAACAAGGGAAGACAAAAGTAATAAACCTTGCAAAAAAAGTAAGCAATGCATTATTAAAATGTCATATCGATGTAAGAAGAAAAATGTTCAAGTCAGTTTTAGATGCATTAGGTGGAAACATGAGATTCATAATATCAGGTGGAGCGCCATTAGATAAAAAAGTTGCTAAAGGATTTAACGACTTAGGAATTGAACTTGTTCAAGGATATGGATTAACAGAAACATCTCCAGTAATAGCTGCTGAAAATGCATACAAAAAGAGAAGTGGTTCAATTGGATTTCCAATGGACAATGTAGAATTAGAGATTGTTGATAAAGACGAAAATGGAATCGGAGAACTTCGTGTAAAAGGTCCAAATGTAATGCTTGGATATTATGAAAATGAAGAAGAAACAAAGAGAGTAATAAGAGATGGTTGGTTTTATACAGGAGACTTAGGATATATTGATAAAGATGGATTTATATTTTTAACAGGAAGACAAAAAGATATGATAGTTTTGAAAAACGGTAAAAAAGTATTTCCAGAAGAATTAGAAACATTAATTAATAGACTTGAACTGGTAAAAGAATGCATAGTTTATGGAATGCCAGATGAAAAAGACAAAAATGACTTAAAATTGTCAGTAAAAATAGTTTATGATAAAGATGTTGTAAAAGAAAAATACCCAAATACAACAGAAGAAGAACTAAGAAAAATTATATGGGAGCAAATAAAAGAAATAAACAAAACATTTCCACCATATAAATATATCAAAAACATGATTTTAACAGATCAAGAACTTATAAAAACAACTACACAAAAAATAAAAAGACAAGAAGAAATCAAAAAAATACTAGGGTCTACTAAATAGACTCTAGTTTTTCTTTTTCTTGTCCGCTTTTTTTTCTGCGGGAACAATAATATTTTTAGGCTTTTTTTCATTTATTTTTGGTTTTGCTGCATCAATATGTTCATAAACAGGAGAAATATCTAAATTTGAACCATCACCATTTATAACTTTTATTCCTTTTTTTTGCTCATTTTTATCAGACATATAAAACACTCCTTATCAAATTTTTATTATCTTATCATAAAAATAATCAAAAGTAAACAATAATTGGAATAAATATAGAAATAGGAACTATAGTATGATAAAATACAGATAAAAGAAATAGAAAGGATGACATGTATGAAAAAATTAATAAAAGAAAAATGGTCAAAAATGCAGGAAATGTCAGAAAATATGAAAAGAGACCATATTAGTGAAAGTGCAGCACAATGTTCATATTATACGATACTATCATTTATACCATTTTTGATTTTATTGATAACATTAATACAATATACAGGAATTGCTCCACAGACCTTATTTGATGCAATATCAAAAATAATACCATCAAGTATGAGTGAAATGGTTTTAGGAATAGTACAAGAAGTATATTCTAAATCAATAGGGACAATTTCAATATCTATAATATTTACAATCTGGACTGCTGGAAAAGGCTTTTATGCATTAACAGCAGGACTACAAACTGTATATCAGACTAAAGGAAAGAGAATTACATCATATATATATTTACGAATAAAGGTATTATTAGAAACAATATTGTTCATCATATTAATTGTAATGGGATTGACAATATTAGTTTTTGGAAATGGTGTAGTTGATATAATAAAAGAATATTTTGGAGGATTTAAAAATTATACTATAATATCATCAATTATAGCCCAACTTGGATTTATGTTTGCAACATTCGTAGTGTTTTTATTATTATATAAATTTATGCCAAAACACAAAGTGACATTTAAAAGTCAAACATATGGTGCTTTGTTTGGTGCAGTTGCACTTAATGTGATTTCCTTTATATTTTCAAGATATTTAACTATATTCAAAGGTTTTTCTATAACTTATGGAAGTTTAACAACTCTTATGTTGGTAATGATGTGGACATATTCTTGCTTTTATACAGTCTTTTTAGGTGCTGAATTAAATAAATTTATGAGTAAAAACTGATAAAAAATGCGGATATGTGTCAAAATGAACTTGAAAAAATCGTGGATATGTGATAAAATAGTATAAGAAGGTGAAGAGATGAAGAGAAAAATATATAGTGAATTATTAAAATGGAAAAAAGAGAATAAAGGTGAAGTGGCTCTATTAATAGATGGAGCAAGACGTATAGGAAAAAGTTATATAGTTGAGCAGTTTGCAAAAGAAAATTATAAATCATATATATTAATTGACTTTAACAAAGTTGGAAAAGATATTAAAGATCTATTTGAGAATTATTTAGATAAACTAGATATATTTTTTATGTATTTATCAAGTTATTATAAAACGGATTTATATGAAAGAGAAACATTAATAATTTTTGACGAAGTACAATTATATCCAAGGGCAAGAAGTGCTATAAAATATCTTGTTGCAGATGGAAGATATGATTATATTGAAACAGGTTCATTAATTTCAATAAAAAAGAATGTAGAAAATATATTGATACCATCAGAAGAACGACATTTGAATATGTATCCGATGGATTTTGAGGAATTTTTATGGGCAAATGGAAATAATAATTTAATGGATTTAATAAGAAAGTGTTTCGAAGATAAGAAGCCGTTGGGACAATTAATGCATAGAGAAGCAATGGACTATTTTAAACAATATCTTATAGTTGGTGGGATGCCTCAAGCAGTAAAAAAATATGTAAACACTAAAGACTTTAAAGAAGTTGATTTAGTTAAAAGGGATATATTAAAGTTATACAAAGATGATATAGTAAAATATAGTGGGGATGATTCTATAAAAGTACAGAGTATTTTTGAAGAAATACCATCTCAATTACAAAAACATGAAAAAAGATTTTCGTTTAACTCACTTCAAAAAGATGCAAGATACAGAGAGTACAAAGATGCTTTCTTTTGGCTTCAAGAATCAATGATAGTAAATATTGCTTTTAACACGACAGAACCTAATATAGGGCTTAGGTTAAATAGAGAATCAAGTGCTTTAAAATGCTATATGGGAGACACAGGGTTACTTATTTCTTTAGCATTTGACGAAAAAGGTCTAGTTGATGAAGAAATATACAAAAAAATCTTATTTAATAAACTTACATTTAATGAAGGCATGATTATGGAGAATATTGTTGCACAAATGCTTACTGCAACAGGGAAAAAATTGTATTTTTATTTTAACTATGATAAACAAAATTCATTAAATAATATGGAAATAGATTTTTTGATAGCAAAAAGTAAAATAACATCAAGACATAATGTTTCGCCTATAGAAGTAAAATCAGGAAAAAACTATACATTTTCTTCTTTAAATAAATTTAGAAATAAGTATAAAGAATATGTGTCAACAGGATATGTATTACATATAGAAGATTTGAAAGTAGAAAATGATATTGTATTTTTACCTGTTTATATGACATGTTTATTATAAAAACAAAAAACTCGCACAAATAAAGTGAGAGTTTTTTTCAGCTGTTAGAGAACAGCTCCTAAAACTAATATCCCTAAATTATCCTCATAAATTTTATTAAATTGAGTCATAGGAAGAGGATTAGTGCCAAGACCTACTTCAATAGTATATCCTGGTCTATTATAGTTCTGAATAAACCAATCTTTATAGCCAGCAAAACTTGAATTATAAGGAGTAGGTTCAAGAGAATAGCCACTAACATTAGCAAATTGAGTTCCAATCTGAAAAGCACCAGGAGGATTATAATTCTGAAATTGCCAGTAAATAACTTCACCTTGAGAGTGATAAGCAAGTATAAGCCTGAAATTATGTTGTAAAGTAAAGTTATAAACAGCTAAAGTTTCTGGTTCTGTAAGAGGTCCATATCCAACAAAATCACGAGGGGCAGGGCCGAGTAAATCCTTGCTCATATTTTATTTCACGAGCTTTTTGCCACTCTGCTGGAAACTGCAGATTCAAATCAACACCACGAATGTTCGCTTTCCAGTCATCGGGAAAAGGAATTGTTGCAAATCCATAAGCAATTTTTTCTGCTTGCTTGTATGAAGGAGATGTTTTTGGAAGAACACCTGTAACTAAGTCGACACCAGTTGGATTAATTTTCATTGGATAGAGATTAGCAATCATCTGCGATGAACATAAAATTTTTTATTAACATATTATTGGAGCGGATATAAAAAGTGTCCACTTCGGATAGGTTCAAAGTGTCCGTTTGAAAGCTTTTTTGAAGTATTTCAAGCGGACATTTTGACTATATGGGAAAGGCTTATATTTCAACGAAAATTAAGAAAAAGGGTGTATTGTGTTTAAAGGGTAAGATACAGGGGCAAAGGGAAAAAAGGAAAATCGGGTGTATAGTGTCAAAATAGGGAGCTGGTATAGGCGGATAGAATAAATAAAAGGCAAAATTAGAGACAGGATAAAAATAGGAATTAAGGAAAAATTGTAAAAAAAGACTTTACATAAAAACTAAAAAATGATATAATACAACATATCAAGCAAAAAAATGGAGGATAATAATGGGAAAGTTAGAAAAAGAAGTCAAAATTTTAAATGTAAATAGAAAAGAATTAGAAGTGATACTAAGTAAAATCAATGCTAGAAAAATAGAAGAAAGTTTACAACAAATATATGTTTATGATTTGCCTTCAATATATGCAAGATTTTATGACTGTCTTTTACAATTAAAACAAATTAATAAAACATATCAATTTGAAATATGCAGAAATAAATTACAAGGAATTTTAACAGAGATAGATAATTTGACAACAAAAGAAGAACAACGAAGTATTGAACAGAAATTTTCTACTAAGAGTTTAGTAGACTTATTAAGTAGAACAAATAATGAAGATTTATTAAGTAGATTTTCAGATAAAAGTTTAGTTGAAAGCGTAAAAAAATATGGAATTAACCCTAATAAATGGGTAAGAGTAAGACAAACAAATGGAAAGACGACGATAACAATAAAACATATACTTAATCCAGATATGCAAACTAATAATAATGGGGATATGCAAAAAGTATTGGAAACGGAAATGGAAGTTCCATCAATAGAAGAAGCTAATAGCATACTTGAACAATTAGGTTTTTCTTTTAGAAATTATCAAGAAAAGAATAGGGCAACATATGATGTTGATGGCGTTGAAGTTGATATTGATTCTTGGCCATTAATTCCTACATATGTAGAAATTGAAAATGACTCTACTGAACTAATACAAAGTACTATAAAAAAATTGGGCTTACAAGAGCATGAAATAGTTTCTTGTAATACTGCTGATATATATAATAAATATGGTATAGATTTATATCAATTTAGAGAACTAAAATTTTCACAAAGAGAAAATGAAGGAATAGATAGAGAGGATTAAAATGAAAATAAATTCAATATGTTGGAATATAACATCTAGATGTAATGAAAATTGTCTATTCTGCTATAGAATAGTGTGCAACAAAGAAAATACATATGAACAGAATAAAAAAATATTAAATACATTAATAAAATTAAAAGTTGATAAGATTACATGGACAGGGGGAGAATGTTTACTATATCCATATTTGTTTGAATTGATGAAGATAGCACACGAAAATAATATAAAGAATAATATTATAACAAATGGTAGAAATTTGACACATAATATAATAGACGAAATTGAAGAATTTACTGATTATATTACATTGTCATTAGACGCATTAGATGATGATGTTAATAATAATTTAGGGAGGGGAATAGATCACGGAAAACATATTATAGAATTGTTAGATTATATCCAACACAAAAATATTAAGGTAAAATTGAATTCAATTGTGACTAAAAAGAATATTGAAAATATAAAAGAAGTAATTAATATAGTAAAACAATATAAAATAGAAAGATGGAAATTATTCAAATTTATCTCACTTAGAGGAAAGGCTATAGAGAATCAAAATGAATTTGAAATAGATGAAAAACAATATGAAAAATTAATTAGTGAAATAAAGAAGGAAGAGATAAATTGTCCTGTTGTTGAATGTAAAGAAGAAGAAATAGAAAAGAAAT
>ULXP01037388.1_pt1 | contig 49764 bp, 44 predicted proteins | sample 1961351 | NCBI WGS metagenome assembly ULXP01 (sample SAMEA4835840, study PRJEB28245) | human gut metagenome | biome: gut microbiome; material: fecal sample | place: Denmark | collected 2008 | reverse complement strand
TTTATTGGCTTCTTCTTCGCCGTGAACCAGTTTGGTCAGCTCGAATGCGAGAATTTCTTTTGCCTGGTTTAACTGTGCGCCTTCCCAGCTTTCCATTGCATCGATCTCTTCTAATGGAAGGAAAGTCAGCATACGGATACATTTTAAAACGTCTGCATCAGAAACATTTCTCCAGTACTGGAAAAACTCAAATGGGGAAGTCTTGTTTGGATCAAGCCATACAGCACCGGACTGTGTTTTACCCATCTTTTTGCCTTCGGAATTTAAAAGAAGATTGATGGTCATTGCGTAAGCGTCTTTTCCAAGTTTTCTACGGATCAGTTCCGTGCCGCCTAACATGTTACTCCACTGGTCATCACCACCAAACTCCATGTTACAGCCGTATTTCTGGTATAAGGTATAGAAGTCATAGCTCTGCATGATCATGTAGTTAAACTCTAAGAAACTTAAACCTTTTTCCATACGCTGTTTGTAGCACTCTGCCGTTAACATACGGTTAACGGAGAAATGAGCACCAACTTCACGCAGTACGTCAATGTAATTTAAGTCCATCAGCCAGTCGGCATTGTTTACCATAAGGGCTTTTCCATCAGAAAAATCGATGAAACGGCTCATCTGTTTCTTGAAGCAGTCACAGTTGTGCTGGATTGTTTCCGGTGTCATCATCTGGCGCATGTCGGTACGGCCGGATGGATCTCCGATCATAGCAGTTCCGCCGCCGATCAGGGCAATCGGTTTGTTGCCTGCCATCTGGAGACGTTTCATTAAGCATAATGCCATGAAGTGTCCTACATGGAGACTGTCTGCTGTCGGATCAAAGCCAATGTAAAAAGTAGCTTTTCCGTTGTTGATCAAATCTTTGATTTCTGCTTCGTCAGTTACCTGGGCGATCAGGCCTCTGGCGACTAATTCATCGTACAATGTCATAATTGTAAATCCTCCTGAAAATAAATTGAATGGTTCCTGACAATAGATCAATCCTTTTAGATCAATCTATTGAGGGGTTATTTTTTCCATCAAAAAATCCCCGTCCCGAAAAAGGACGAGGATAAAAACTCGTGTTACCACCTTTGTTTGCAGGCAACTCGCATTGTCTGTCTCATCGAGTGTCCGACAACACTCAGGTGCTTATAACGTGCACCGCTACGTCACAGCCTACTATCGCATCTTTAAAAATACGAATTTGGTGTGAAGCTCAGGGATGTATTCGAAATAAGTTTTCCGTGCACCTCTCATCAGCCGGTTGCTTTCTGTTCGTTCCGCTTATTTTTACTTCTTCCCGTCAAAGCTGTTGTTCTGCTTCAATTAACGCCATTATAGACGCGGTGCGTGGGATTTGTCAAGAAAATATTTTTTTAAAGACTGCGACCTTTTTTCTTTTTCATGCGTCTAATCTATGTAAAGGTTCAGTGGTCAGAATATTTTCACTGGATCATGCAAACAGCATGAGAAAATTGTATACTCAGAGGTAAAAGCAACATGGGATATGCAATGACATGCCTTCTATGAGCTCAGAAGAAACGCTACTGTTCACACACTGTGTGAGCAGTATCAATTACAGCCCATTTGAAATGCATCTTCGATGCATGGGGCTGTAATCTGGCATAATATAGTCTTTGGCGCACAGTTTGACAGCAAGTGTCAAACTTGCGAGTGAACAGTAACGAAGAAACAACAGAATATACAGAATATGTAAGCCGGCGGAAAGGAAAGTTATGAAAAAAGAAGAATTGGGAGAGCTGATCATCGCATCCGAGGATATGATGTATCATGTGGCAAAAACGCTTTTGTACCGTGATGCAGACTGTGCAGATGCAATCCAGGAAACGATCGTGAAAGCATTTTCCAAACTGCACACATTAAAATCGGATACCTATGCGAAGACATGGCTGACAAGGATTCTTATCAACGAGTGTTACACTGTGATGAGGAAAGAGAAGAAAGTGGTGTCGCTTGAGGATTATCAGATGGAGGAGCGTGCGGCAGAGACAAAAGATTATTCGGAATTATATGAGGCAATCAGTCGTCTGTCAGAGGATGCGCGGCTTTCTGTCACACTGTATTATATGGAGGGGTACAGTGTGCGGGAGATAGCGGGAATATTAGGTGTGACAGAGAGCACCGTAAAGAACCGTCTGTCGCGTGCGAGAGCAAGATTGAAAAACGAATTGGAACGGGAAAACAGTTACGGAATGGAGAGTTGAGTATGAATATTGAAAATATGGAACAGGAATTTCCGAAAATGCCACAGAGCATGCGGGATATGATAGAAAAAGAAGTGGAAAAACAGGTAAAAGTAACACCGCAGAAAGGATATTTTTCATTGAAAAAAGCGGTGGTGGCGTCACTGGCGGCAACGTTTGTACTTGGAACGACGATTTTTGCGGGAACAAAATTATACCGCATGAGCAGCAGTCCGCAGGGAAATTATGGGATGACGACTAAAATTGAAAAAACGGATGCAACAGAAAATACAACAAAAATGGAGATGGCACCCCAGCTTGCGATGAAATTATCCTATCTGCCGGATGGAATGACAGAGACAGAAGAAGGAAAATACAGTTATGAACAGACACCGGGGCAGGGAGGCATTTCTATCATATTTTATCAGATGGATACCGGTGATGAGGCATTTTGGATGCAGGACAACTATGTGACGGAAAATGAAAATATACAGGTTGGAAGTCATGATGGTGTTTATGCCAAAATGCAGAATACTATGGGGGATGATACGGCATTTGACCAGATGATTTATGTAACTTATCCAGAATATCATTATGTCATGCAGATGTATATCGGTCATGACGTGACGAAAGAGGATGCCTGTAAGGTAGCAGAAGGCATTATTATAGCACCGGCAGAGGAACTTGCGGATGGCACGGTGATAAGTCCATATAACTGGAGCGATTACGAGGAGGCTATGGCAGAGGATAGCGATGAGGATGAGGAGTTAAAAACGACAGCCACTGCGGAGGAGATGAAAAATCTGCATAAGATCGGCGAGGAATTTGCTGTGACGGGAGACGCTGATGGAGAATCACAGAATCTGCGTATCAAAGTGACAGATGTGAAAGTGATGGATGATGTCGCAATCCTTGATCCGGCTTTTATGGACCGTGATATGCTGGATGTGGATGAAAATGGAAAACTTCTTCCGGATACGGTTTCCTATATCAGATCCGGAGATGGTGTCAATACACTCGATGAGGTCATAAGCAGCAGGGAAGTACCACGGAAATTAGTATATGTTACGTTAGAGTATACCAATGCCGGGGAAACAGAGTTGAAGGATGTTTTATTCTTTGATTCTGTCATGAAGATAAGAGAAGAAAACGGAGCTTATAAAATCTGCGGTGGGGAACAGCCGAGAGAGGGAGATGCCTGGGATACCGTTGAGGCGGACAGCAGCAGTTTAGATCACGGTGAAGAGATGGTATATTACGATGTGACCGGCACAGAGCGGGGAAATAATTATTTTGAGAGTATCAAAGCAGGAGAGACAAAGACGCTTCATGTGGGATTTGTTGTGGATGAAGATGCACTGCCGTATCTTTATCTGAATACCGGTACTTCCGGCAGCACATATATGTTTACGGAGGAGGATTTAGAGCAGGGACTAGTGGATATCCGGCAGTAAAAAGTGTGTAATTATTGAAAGCCTGTAAAATGCATGATAATATAAAACAGTTGGGAATTGGTTATGATAGAAAGGATCAGTCGGTAAAAATAATTTTCAGACTGGTAGAATGGAAGAATGGATAAAAAGGTAGTATTTCTTGATGTAGACGGAACCATGGTCAATGAAAAAGGCGAGATCCCGGAGTCCGCACAGTACGCAGTCCGGACGGCACAGGCAAACGGACACCGGATGGTTGTATGCAGCGGGCGCAGCCGTTTTCAGATCTATGACGCGCTGTTAGAACTTGGATTTTCCGGGATCGTCGGTGGAGCCGGAGCCTTTGTGGAGGACGAGGGAAAAGAGTTTTATCATGCATATATTGATGAAGAACACAGAAAAAGCAGCTTTGATTATTTAGAGAGTAATGGGTTTTTATTCTGTTATCAGGCGGATGACGGCGTGGTGTTAAACCAGAGAAGTTGTGACGGCATGTTAAAGGTTTATCGGGATGCCGGAATGAGTAAAGAGCGCTTAGACCGCCTGATCGGACGGATGCACCTGACCGAGGAGCCATGGAAAAACGAAAAAAATGAGAAGATCATTTATTATGATGCACCGTTTCCGGTTGCAAAAGTACATGCGGACATGGAACCATATTTTGATGCAGTGGCAATCAGTCTGGATGGAATGGGGGATTATGCGGGCGAGATCGGGATTAATGGCATCAACAAGGCAACCGGTATGGAACGTTATCTGAACCATGTCGGTATTTCACGGGATAACTGCATTGCAATCGGTGATGGACCGAACGATCTTCAGATGATGGAGTATGCCGGGATCAGTGTTGCGATGGGAAATGCCAGGGAAGAGGTAAAGCGGCTGGCAGACATGGTGACGGATCATATTGATGAGGATGGAATTCTGCACGCGTTTGAGCGGCTTGGACTGATAAACGATTGTATTTGATGGCAAATGATGATACCATGAAATGGTGCAAATAAAACCACAAATGGGATTGTGATGAGAGATCGGAGGAACCCTATGGATAAAAAATCAGTTCAGGCAGTTGCAGTCACTATTTTTTCCGGGGTATTGTTTTTAGAGAGTATGTTTGCGGGCGGTGTCGCAAGTGAGGAGACAGGAAAAGTCTTAGATGGCATGCGGGGGCTGCGCAGAGTAAACAATGTGCATTATTTTGTGACAAACAGTTATTCCGGTAATCAGGATATTGTACAGCAGACGCAGGAGATTTGGGCTGACCTGCTGGATGGAACCTGGGTAGCGGAGTATAAGAATACGGATGCTGATGGTGCCATGACATTTTTAAAGGAATTTTCTGATGGGGTTACGGTCAATTCTTACCAGGCAGGGATCTGGAGTGAATGGGATGGATATAGTACGACAACGGATATTCCAAATTATCAGGCACTTACGAACCTTGGCTACCGGGAGGAGGATATCGTTTCTGCTGAATGTGTGGATTTAAATGATGGAGCGACTCAGATTGTTTTTTCATTGTCAGGGCAGCAGTTGAAGGAAAAGCGTGATCAGGCGCTTGACCTTATAGAACCGGCTGGTATGGAGGAGAAAGACGATACGGAACAGATGGATAAAATGTCCGTCTATTATGAACAGTACCAGAAAACAGGCTATCAGAATGAGCAGATTGCGTATACCATTAATAAATCCGGGATTCTGACAGGAATGGAATACAGTTTTGATGTGAAACGGCCTAAAGTTGTGATAAAAGGCGGCGAGCAGAAACTTGAAGGGGAAGAGGAATATGCAATGGGAGTAAAGATCAAGGTACTTTCCTATAACCAGGCGAATATTCCGAAGGTGATAAGAAAGTGTGCGGCAGATGCCGGATATGACAGGTAAAGACAGATATGGATATCGCTGATTTTTATTTATGACAGGAGAATGCACATTTTAATGTTGGAAATAGCAGAGTGATTTACTTGTTGAAAAGAGTGCAATGTTAACTTTATAAAAACAAAAAGTTGACATTACACTCTTTTTTAATTAATATTGTTAACTATAAGAGCTATGGAGGTTAACAAAAATGAAAACAAAGGGCGTAATTTACTGTGGATTATTCACGGCACTCATTGCAGTGGGGGCATTTATCAAGATTCCGATACCGGTCGTGCCATTTACCCTGCAATATCTGTTTACGATGCTGGCGGGGCTTTTGCTTGGATCAAGGCTTGGAACGCTGTCAGTACTATCGTATATGCTGCTTGGATTAGCGGGGCTTCCGATTTTTTCAGAGGGCGGCGGACTGTGGTATGTGTTTAAGCCGAGTTTTGGATATATTATCGGATTTGCAGTGGGAACATTTGTGACTGGCTGGATTGCGGAACATATGGAAAAAAAGACCGTAGCACGGTATTTGCTGGCAAATCTGGCAGGACTGTTTTTTGTGTATGCGATCGGTATGATTTATTACTATATTATTTGTAATTTTGTGATCGATACGCCAATTGCGGTAGGACCATTATTCTTATACTGCTTTGTTCTGGCAGTGCCGGGGGACATTGCTTTAAGCCTTTTAGGGGCAGTGGTGGCAAAGCGTGTCAGACCGGTGCTTGGCTATGAGGCAGTGCGGGCAAGATCGTAAAGACGTTGGGTAGATAATGGTTTATGAGATACAAATACAGGGATCTGCGTTGAAATGATGCGCAGGATAAGACAGATAAGCGGGAGAAAAAGAAATGAATGCACTTACATTAGCGGAAGAAATTATTAACGGAAGAAGGATCACAAGGGAGGATGACCTGTCATTTTTCCTGACCTGTGACCTTGAGGAGCTCTGTGAGGGAGCAGATAAGATCCGGGAAGCGCGGATCGGGGATAAAGTAGATCTGTGTTCGATCATCAACGGGCGCAGCGGAAGATGCCCGGAGGATTGTAAATACTGTGCACAGTCGGCACATCATCATACAAACTGTGAGGAATACGATTTCCTTCCGGAGGAAGAAATTTTGGCAGCATGTAAAATGAATGAGAGAGAGGGCGTTGATCGTTTTTCCATCGTTACGGCGGGAAGAGCGCTGACGGGAGAGGAGTTTGATAAGGCAATCCATGCATATGAGACAATGAAAAGAGAATGTAAAATTGATCTCTGCGCCTCCATGGGATTCCTTTCTGCAGAACAGCTGCACAGACTGCACGAGGCAGGTGTTACCAGTTATCATCATAATATTGAGACCTCCAGACGCAATTTTCCAAATATCTGCACGACACATACTTATGACATGAAGATTGAAACCTTAAAAAAGGTAAAAGCAGAGGGAATGTGCGCCTGCTCCGGTGGAATCATCGGCATGGGAGAGACGTGGGAGGACAGGCTGGATATGGCGATCAGCCTCGCAGAACTTGGAATTGACTCGATTCCGATCAATGCGCTGATGCCGATTCCGGGAACTCCATTAGAACATCTGCCGCGACTGTCGGAAGCGGATATTTTGCGTACGATCGCATTTTTCCGCTATATCAACCCGGATGCAAATATCCGTCTTGCAGCGGGAAGAGCGCTTCTGACAAACGATGGGGAGATTGCATTTCAGGCAGGAGCATCTGCATCCATTACCGGAAACATGCTGACAACGGTGGCATGCGCAACAATCCGCAGCGACAGACGGCTGTTAGAAGATTTAGGTCGTGATGTGACACCGGAGTACTGGAAAGAAGAAAAGTTAGAGGCATAGTAAGAACCGTCATCTGGAAAAGAAATGTCCAGGTTATGTGGAAGCAATGAATACAGAAAAGAGGATGGATATGAGCAAAGCTTTATTTATCACGGGAACCGGGACGGATATCGGAAAAACTTATGTGACCGGGCTGATCGTAAAAAAGCTGGCAGAAGAGGGAAAGTCAGCGGCATATTATAAAGCGGCAATGAGTGGAAATGACCGCAGGGCGGATGGATCGCTGATTCCGGGAGATGCCCTGTTTGTGCAGCAAATGTCTGGTATTACACAGTCGCTTGAGGAAATGTGTCCGTATGTATATGAACACGCATATTCGCCGCATCTTGCCTCACGGATCGAGGGACATCCGGTGGAGATGGATGTGGTCAGAGATGGCTACAAGGCTGTATGTGATAAATATGATTATGTGACCGTGGAGGGCAGCGGTGGTATTTTATGCCCGATCTGCTTTGATGAGGCGAAGATCCAGTTAGAGGACGTAGTATCGGAACTTGGACTTTCCAGTATCCTGATTGCGGACGCCGGACTTGGTACGATCAACAGTGTGGTGCTGACGGCAGAATACATGAAAGCACATCATTTGCCGTTAAAAGGAATGATATTTAACCATTATCATCCGGGGAATGTGATGGAGGACGATAACATTTTCATGTGCGAATATATGACCGGACTGCCGACACTTGCGAAGGTGCAGGACGGGGACACGGAGCTTAAGATGGACGTGGAAACGATTGTGGGATTATATGAGTAGAAAAGAGGAGTAAAAATATGATCTGGTATCCTTACGAACAGATGAAAACAATGCGGGAACCTTATAAAATTTTAGATGCCAAGGGTGTTTATCTTTACACAAAAGATCAGAAGCTGATCGATTCGGTATCGTCCTGGTGGTGCATGATCCACGGCTATAAACACCCGGAACTGACGGCTGCCATCAAAGAGCAGGCGGATCATTTCTGCCATGTCATGCTTGGCGGACTGACACATGAGCCGGTGCAGAAGCTTTCGGATAAATTACAGGAGTATTTACCGGGAGATTTGGATTACTGCTTTTTCTCGGATTCCGGAAGTGTTGCTGTGGAAGTCTCCTTAAAGATGGCATTACAGTACAATACAAATCAGGGCAGAAAACGTCCGCTTGTGCTTGCATTAGAGCATGCTTACCACGGGGATACGTTTAAAGCGATGGAAGTAGGGGATGATGAGGATTATCATTTCGCGTTTGAAGAAAAAACAGGTGTGGTCCACATCCCGACCGAAATCCCGGCACTGGAGGAGGCATTTGAGAAATATCATGATCAGTTAAACTGCTTTATTGTAGAACCGCTGCTGCAGGGAGCAGGTGGAATGCGGATGTATGATATTTCTTTCCTGAAACGCGCGCGTGAGTTGTGTGATGCGTATGATGTACTTTTGATCTTTGATGAGGTTGCAACGGGATTTGGAAGAACCGGTAACCGTTTCGTTGCCGATCTGGTTCTGCCGGATATCTTAGTCCTTGGAAAGGCACTGACCGGAGGCTATATCGGTCATGCGGTGACAGTGGCAAACCATAAGGTATTTGATGCATTTTACAGTGATAATGACCGCCACGCACTGATGCACGGACCGACATTTATGGGAAATGCACTTGCCTGTGCCGTGGCACTCAAAGGAATCGAAATTTTCGAGCGGGAAGATTATATGGGGAAGATCAAACGCATCGAAGAGATTTCGCATCGGGAAATGGACGGCTTTACAGATCCAAGGATCAAAGAAGTGCGTGTGATGGGGGGATGTACCTGCGTGGAAGTGTACGATGGAGCAACACTTGAAGGTTTCCAGCAGTTTGCGTACGAAAGGGGCGTATTCTGCCGTCCGTTCTTGAAGTACATGTATTCCATGGTTCCTTATATTATAGAGGAAGAGGAACTGGTACAGATCTTTGATGTGATGAAAGAGTGGTTTCGCAGAGGTTAAAGCAGGTACTTGACATTAGACAGACAACTGTTAACATAGAATTAATCACTGTATGAAAAGTCTGCATGACAAGGAGAGAAAGCTATGTTAACAGCACTGTTTATTATTTTAATGTTTGCCGTATTCGGCAAGTTGATCATATTTGCATTCAAGGCATCCTGGGGAATCTTAAAAGTTTTACTTACAATTATTATCTTTCCGTTGTTTTTGATCGGATTGTTTTTCTCAGGACTGGTTTATATTGCGCTGATATTGCTTGTGATCGCGGGAATTGTGTCGGTGGTCAAATCGTTGACGTAAAAATTACAGCAGTGGATGTTCGGCGCGCGCCACCAGACGTTCATAACGCCTGTCGACTTCCGCCTGAATCTGGTCTGCAACTGATTTATACTCTTCGGTGGCAAGATGTTTCGTGCGCCCCATCATGGAAAACCATTCCGTGACGGGGATTTTTTTATGCGATTTTTTTGGATCATAGCTCAGTGATGTGATGCCGCGTTCGATTTCATAGAGCGGAAAATAACAGCAGTCTACGGCGGCAGCAATGACCTTTCGTTCGGTGTCCGGACGGTCATTCCAGTTGAGCGGACAGGCGGATAGTGCTTTTACATAGGCGGTACCATATTCCTTTGCGTAGGCGGCCGCCTTTGCCGCCTTTTTGATAAAATCATTCGGGTTCGACTCTGCGACGGTTGCCACGTAGGGCAGATGGGTTGCTGCCATGATCTGTGGCATATCTTTGTGAAAAAAGGTTTTTCCATACTGCGTTTTTCCGAGGTGGGAGGTGGAGCTTTTCGCACCCATGGGGGTAGAGTAGGAAAGCTGGTAGCCGGTGTTCATATATCCGCCGTTGTCATATTCAAATAAGAGCAGATGATGTCCGCGCAGTGCAGTTCCAAGCGCGGAACCCATGCCGATATCCATACCGCCGTCACCGCTTGCCATGATAAATGTAATTTCGCCTTTGGGATATTCCCCGCGCCTTTGCCGTTCCTCAAATACTTCCACCAGACCGCTTAAAGTAGCAGCGCCGTTTTGAAACAGGTTGTGGATATATGGGATGCGGAATGCTGTTTTAGGATATGCAGTGGTTGTCACCATGCCACATCCGGTCTGGAACAGAAAAACCACATTTCCTTCGATCCCTTTTAACAGCAGATTCAGGTTGACCGGTATGCCGCAGCCGGGGCAGGTTCCGATTCCCGGGGCAATCCGTTTTGGCATGGCAGTTGCATCTTTGATCAGTCCACCGGTTACGGTCATTTTTCCTGTCGAAGGATCCAAGGTGCAGGTTGTGACGCCGGGGGACTGGCGTTCTTTGGTAAGTGGCGCATAATACTGTGGCTGTGGGTGATTCTCCGTTGTGCCCGGTGTGATTCCATAGTAATCAAAAGTTTTTGCGTCAGGCATAAGCCCTTCGCGAAACAGCGCAACCGCATCCGCCACAAAGAAATCCTTACCGCCGAGTCCGTAAATGCGGGTCAGTACCCGGATCGGGTGAGTGGAACCTGTGCTGTACTGCAGGGCGGCACGCAGTTCTAAGGACATATTTCCGCCGCCGGCACCATAGCTGTCCTGACGGTCAGCGGCAACGATCGTCTGTGCATGGATACAGAGATGACGTAATTCGTCACATGGAAATGGACGAAGCACATTTAATGTGACAACACCTGCGCGGATGCCTTCTTTGCGCAGCTTATCGGCGGCAACTGCAGCGGTGTGAAAAGAGGAACCGAGCAGAAAAAGGATAATATCTGCATCTTCATACAGATATCCGCGGCAAAAAGTATGCATTCTGCCGGAGAGAGAGGCAAACTCGTCAAACAGCACGGGAAGTTTTTTTCGTGCTTCTTCCATGGCGAGGGAAAGCTGGTATTTGTTGTTGATGATGTCCGGTTCATTCATATAGGAGCCGACAGAGATCGGATGATTCAGATCGAGTACACTGTAAAAATGATTTTCTCCGGTAGATTCATTTCCTGCAAATGCGGAAACTTCGGGATTGTCACAGGAGAGTTTTTTCCCGATAAAGTGCTGCACGGTCTCATTTTCGGAAAAGACCATGCATTTTTGTTTCTGATGGCTGGTAAAAAAGCCGTCAAAGGCAACTGCGACCGGGAGGTTCACTTTTTCGGCGAGTTTTAAGGCAATCAGATTGAAGTCATAGACCATCTGCGGGTCATCCGCAAATAAAATAATCCAGCCGGTATTTAAAAGATACATGATATCGCTGTGGTCACCTTTGATACACAAGGGACCGGAGACGGTGCGGCAGGCGACATTCATGACCATCGGCATGCGTGTGCCGGACTGAACCGGAAACTGCTCTAAGGCGTAGAGCAGACCGTTGGCGCTGGTGGCATTAAAAACACGCCCGCCACCCGCCGAGGCACCATAACAGATGCCTGCGGCACTGTGTTCTCCTTCGGCGGCAATCAGCCGGATATCATGTTCTCCTTCTGCACCTGAAAGATCAAGATTTTCCGCAATCTGTGTGGAGGGTGTGATCGGATAATATCCCATGATGTGATAATTGATCTGCTTTGCGGCATAAGCGGCAAGCTCATTTCCACTTTCGTAGAGTTCGCGCTGGGCAGCAGTTTTCTTTACGAAAGATTGTGTTGTTGATTTCTGTTGATCCGACATTATACGATACCTCCGTCAATACGTTTTTCATCAAGATAAGAATCACTGGTGATCCAGGAATTTGCGCCGGTATTCTGATAACCGATAGAATCGGGCAGGAGATCCTGATCCGGCATGGAATGCGGCTTGTCCGGGTAATCTTTTTCTTCCGCCTTTACAAGAGCGTGAGTCGGACAGACATCCACACAGCGCAGACAGCCTTTGCAGTGTCTGTAATCAAGTCCCTGATTGACCATTGCCTCTTTTTCCTTATAAATTCCCGGTGCAAACTGAAATACCATATCTGGGCAGGTAGAATCACAGAGACCACAGTTGATACACCGTTCCTGCAAAAAAAGAGGAATGTAACCTTCGCGGGAGGGGGAGAGGTCGTTTGATACCGTGCTGCCGGGACGCGTGTTGATTCCGCCGATCGGGGCATTCTGATAGCCCCAGATATAAGTTTCCTTTGCAAGGGAAGGGGAAGCAGTTTTGTTCGGAATCATGCAGGAAGTATGGTCATAACCTAGTTTTATTCCAAGCAGATTTGCTTCGATCAGCGCCGGATACTTTTTCCCAATGGTGTTTTTGCAGAGAGCTTCAATGGAATCCATCGGGATAAAAGGACACGCTCTGGCAATTGCACCGAGCATAACCATATTGATGCGGGATTTGGATTCCATGGCAATGGAAAGCGCATCCAGACAATATAGTGTTCCGGTTGGAATATTGTATTTTTCTGCCGCTTCATCGCAGGATAAAGGTGTATTTAGAACAATCTTTGTATCGGCGGAAATTCCGTCTAACACCGGGTAGGTACCGATCAATCCTTCATGAAAAATGCCAAGTACATGCGGTTTTAAGACCGGACTGTTGATGCGCAGTGGATGGGAAGCGGGACTCCAGCGGATATAGGATTTTACCGGCGAACCGCGTTTTTCCGATCCGTAGCTGGAAAAACTTAAGGAATTTAAGGAAAGATATAAGGCACCGAGTTCGCCGAGCATTTTTCCGCATAGGTTTGCGCCGAGACCACCGATGCTTTCTAAGCGTATTTCAAAATAACCGTATTCATTTGTGACCGGAAGTGTAACTGGGGTGTACATAATATGCTCCATTCTGTATAAGTTTTATCCTGCATAGCAACTGTGAGTGTAAATTGCTATGTATCTGTTGTTGTATAGTGTGTGCAGAAGCAGACGAATCATGCGTGTTTTTTGTTTACATCCGGGAGAAAAGTGATTAGAATAGACAGGTAGGTTTTATGGGTGGTGTTATATATGAAAGAGAAGATCATTGTATTTGTAAAAAAAGAAACAGTATTGGTTGTTGCAGCCATTCTAGCGGTAATGTCCGCTTTTTTTGTGCATCCGGATCAGGCATATATAGATTATATTGATTTTCGTGTGCTTGGAATTCTGCTGTCTCTTATGATTATTATGGCTGGTGTGCAGAATAACAGAATTTTTGATGAGATCGGGCAGCGGCTTCTTGCGCATACAAAAAATACGGCGCAGCTGGCATTTGTGCTTGTTTTTTTGTGTTTCTTTTCAAGTATGGTCATTACCAATGATGTTGCGCTTTTAACATTTGTGCCATTTGCACTTCTTACGCTGCAAAAATGCAGGCAGGAGCGTCTTATGGTTCCGGTCATCGTGCTTCAGACCATAGCGGCAAATCTTGGAAGTATGCTGACTCCGATTGGAAATCCGCAGAATTTGTATCTATATAATCTCTCAGAAATGAATGTTGGGGAGTTTCTTGTATTTATGCTTCCATATACCGTTGTTTCCGGCGTATTACTGGCTCTGACCATTTTTGTCTTAAGTGCAAGGAAAAGAAAAATCAGATTGACAGACTGCCATTTTTCAGAAGAAAAAAAGAAAATGAACAAAAAGCTGACAAGCATGTATGCGGTTTTATTTCTTATGGCGCTTTTGGTTGTGGCAAGGATCCTGCCATATTATATTTTGCTTGCGGCGGTGGTTGTGTCAGTGTTTTTATCAGACAGAAAGGTGCTTTGGCAGGTGGATTACTGCCTGATCTTTACATTTATCGCTTTCTTTATTTTTACAGGAAATATCGGACGGCTGCCGGCATTTCAGGAAGTACTGCATTCACTGGTTAACGGAAGGGAACTTTTGGTGGGAATTGCGGCAAGCCAGGTGATCAGCAATGTCCCTGCGGCGTTGTTATTGTCCGGTTTTTCGGGTAATCTGGGGCAGCTTTTGCTAGGTGTAAATTTAGGAGGACTTGGCACACTGATTGCTTCTATGGCAAGCCTGATCTCCTATAAAATATATGCGCATAATTATAACCGCACGAAGGGGTATTATCTGTTGTGGTTTCATCTGGCAAATATCATCTTTCTCGCGGTGCTTGTGCTGCTTGCACTGGGAATGCGGTAAAATGGGAATGGTGATTCGTGTGAAAAATAAGATTTTTACACGCAAGAATGGAGAATAAAATGCAGGAAAAACAGTTAGATAAAGAAAGTATGAAGGGAACCATTTATGTGCTGCTTTCTGCAGTATGTTTCAGCACAGGAGGTGTTTTGATAAAGTCGATTCCGTGGAGTTCCATCACGATCCAGGGAATCCGCAGTATTTTTTCATTTATGCTGATTGCCTCCTATATGGCAATTACAAAGCGAAAATTTGTATGGAATAAGACAGTGCTGTTCGGCGCGGTCTGCAATACGGTCATGGCATTAACATTTGTTTCTGCAACAAAGATGACAACAGCGGCAAATGCAATCGTGCTTCAGTTTACCGAACCGATCTTTGTGATTTTGCTGATGTGGGCATTATATAAAAAGAAACCGAAAAAGGCAGCAGTGATTGCGTGTGCGGTTGTGTTTGCCGGTATCTTGTGTTTCTTTTTTGATTCCCTAAGTGCCGGCGGAATGGCAGGAAATCTGCTTGCCGTATTTTCGGGATTTACCTATGCGTTAGTCATGATGATGAAAGGCTTTCCCGGATCTGATTTTGAGTCATCGCTGCTGGCATCCCATGTCATCAGTCTCTGTATCGGACTGCCATCATTTTTAGGGGAGACCGATCATTCCCCAAAGGCATGGATCTGTATTATCTTACTTGGCATAATCCAGTTTGGCTGTTCCTACATCTTTTTATCGAGAGGATTAGATCGTGTTTCACCAATCACGGCATCCTTAACTTCTACATTAGAGCCGATCTTAAATCCGATTTTGGTTGCGATCTTCTGCGGGGAAACGATCGGACGCACGGCAGTCGTTGGCGCAGTGCTTGTGATCGGGGCAGCGGCATGCTATAACGTTTACGAGGCGGCGCATAAAGATTAAAGTAAGGAGATGTTGAGGTCAAATAGTGCGATCCAGTTTACCGATTGACAAATTTTACAAAGCCGTGCCTATTTTGTTTCGTTGTACGAAAATAAGAAAAACTAAGTATGCCTGATGTATGTTTTCACGGAGTGACGTGAACGGCATTCAACGAGCCGTCCATGGCTCGTGAAGCCTTGTTCTGCCATCCGTGGCAGAACATCACTGTGGATAGACAGGCATACTAAGATTTTCTAATTTTCTTCCAAAGGCACAAAAGCAGTCTCGGCTTTGTAAAATTTGTCAGCCGTTAGGTTGTGAAGCACTATTTACCCCCAACATCATCATAAGGGTAAAAAATTAATCACAGGAAGAAATAAAGCTATCCTACAGAATCACAAAAACGTGGTTCTGTATTTTTTTACCCATTTTTTACATAAACCCACATACCCATTTTACAATCTTTGCTTAGGATAGGTTAGAGAAAAAATGAAAGCGGAAGATGCTGGGAAGAAGGATGAATATCCGCAAATGGAAGAAACCGGCTGGGTAAAAGATTTTACTTACGCAAGATTGATAAAACATAATTTTAACCGTACGCATCTGGAGTATGAACATGCACAGATACCCACATTAGAGGAAGTATATGCGTTGATAAAACCTACAGATCTGACCATCAATGTGGAAATCAAGACCGGGGTTGTGTTTTATCCGGAAATTGAGGAACGTGTGTTAGATCTCACAGAGCGGATGGGTTTGATGTCAGACCGGATTTTGAGCACAGCAGCTGTGTTTCAAGAGAACGTTATTATTACATTTTTGAAAAACGGCTGGAAAATTCCAGATACCAGACCAATGGAGACAGCATCGTTGGTCTGCATGCCGGCTTCCAAACATGAAATTTTTAATGCGGACTATCAGACCAGGTGCAGATATTATCAGGAGATCTTTGATTTTATTATGAAAAATCAGAAGGAGAAACGATGAAACAGAAATTAAATAAACTTGAAAAATACTGGGTAATGTACGATATAGGCAACTCTGCCTTTGCGCTTTTAGTGTCTACGATCATACCAATTTATTTTAAAAATATGGCAACTGAAAATGGCGTATCAGCTGCGGACTCTACCGCATATTTAAGCTATGCAATCTCTATTTTTACTTTGATCGTGGCAACATTTGTTGGTGTATTTCAGGGAGCAATCCAGGCATTGTCACGTTCTTATTATGCAAAGATTATACCAAAGGAAAAATCAAGTGAGTATTTTGGTATTTTTGATATTTTTGGAAAAGGAGCATCCTTTATGGGAACAATGCTCATGGGAATTTCCACGCAGATTTTTCATACTTCAAAAGCGGGTGTGATTGTGATCACAGCAATGTTTGTGATCGGGTTTATTGTCTTTAAACTTCAGGCAGGACCGGTGCATAGGGTGAAACAGGCATTTATCAATGAGGATGAAGATGAGTATGAGGATGAATATGAAAACGAAAACGATTACGAAATAGGAGATATGGATTTTGCCGAAGAAAGATTCTAAAAATCAGAAAAAAAGCATAGGAATAAAAGAGACTTTAGCGGGAGCAGATACTTCGCTCATGGAAAAACAATTAAAAGAACAGATCGAAGCACCTATGGTACGGCTTTCTTATACTTATGCGATGGATGTGGTGCAGGCAAAATTAAAAATGATCAATGCGGACCTGACGGAGCAGTTTGACCGTCAGGTTATTCGTAGTATGACAGGCCGGATCAAACAGACGGACAGCATTGCAAAAAAGCTGATGCGAAAAGGAAGAGAAGTAACATTTCAGGCAGCAGTGACCACTTTAAACGATATCGCAGGCATCCGTGTTGTCTGTTTTTTCTGTGATGATATATACCGCGTGGCGGATTATATAAAAAAGCAAAAGGATATTACCCTGATCAAAGAGAAGGATTATGTAAAAAATCCCAAAAAGAGCGGTTATCAGAGTATTCATCTGATTGTGGAGGTCCCGGTTACCTATTTAGAGAAAACAACAAAGATCCGGGTGGAGATTCAGATCCGGTCATTTGCAATGGACTACTGGGCTGAGCTTGACAATCAGATGTGTTATAAGAAGAGCGCAGGACAGATTGAAAATGTGGAGCGTGAAACAAAAGATTACTCGGATGTGATTGCAAAAGTTGACAATCAGATGTTAGAACTGCGCAGACAGATTGAAAAGATGTAAAAAGCAAGGGAACTCGGCAGTGACGGTAATTATTCGAGAGTGACAGATTCGGATGTAAAGCTGAATTCCCAGGAGTATTTTTTTGCTATGGGTTATCAGCAGGCGGAAAATACGGAAAAGTAAGCGAAACATTTACCATTATTTTACATACATTTTACCAAACTTCTCTCATGTATTTTACATAAGTGCCGTAAAGTAAAAACTGTCAAAAGGAAATGAAAAGAAAATGGCAGGACGGACAACCTGCAAATTGGAAAAAAGAGAGGATTAAGAAAATGAAAAAGAAAGTAATGTGTATGTTATTAACAGGTATGATGGCAGCCAGCATGATCGCAGGCTGTGGCAACAGTGGAAATGCAAGTGCAAATGCAGGAGCAGTTACAAATACAGATGCAGGCACAGATACATCAGGCGCTGCAGATAATTCCACAGATCAGTCAGCAGATGTCACACCGGATACGACAGCAGCAAGTGCGGCAGCAGAATCCAGCGATTTCGACAACAGCGAGTATATCAACGTCGTATCCCGTGAGGATGGTTCCGGTACAAGAGGAGCATTTATCGAGCTGTTTGGTGTAGAAGAGAAAAATGATGCCGGTGAGAAAATCGATAATACAACAGATGAAGCAATCATTACAAATAGTACCGATGTTATGTTAACAACAGTAGCAGGTGATGAGTACTCCATCGGATATGTATCACTTGGTTCCTTAAACGACAGTGTAAAAGCAGTTTCCATCGATGGAGCAGAAGCTACCGTAGATAATATCAAGAGCGGAGATTACACGATTGCAAGACCATTTAATATTGCAACCAAAGGAACACCAAGCGATGTGGCACAGGATTTTATCAACTTTATCATGAGTGCAGACGGACAGGCTGTTATTTCTGATAACAAATACATCCCGGTAGATGATGGCGCAGCAGCATTCGAGTCAAACGGCGCAAGCGGAAAAATCGTTGTAGCAGGATCTTCTTCCGTAACACCTGTTATGGAAAAATTAAAAGAGGCATATGCTGCAGTTAACAGTGGTGCAGAGATCGAGATTCAGGAAAGTGATTCCACAACAGGTATGACAGCAGCCATGGATGGAACCTGTGATATCGGTATGGCTTCCCGTGAATTAAAAGATTCCGAGACTGAGGGTGGCTTAACAGCAACCGTAATCGCCATGGATGGTATCGCGGTCGTCGTAAATAACGACAACCCAACCAAAGATCTTTCCAAAGATACCGTAAAGGGCATCTACACAGGTGAGATCACATTTTGGGATGGTGTTACAGAGTAATTCATAACAATAGAATGTTTGCAGCGTGCAATCTATTGCTTCATAGATAGTTCCTTATTATAAGACCTTAAGTAAAGACCGGGAGAGATAGATACTCTGCCGGTCTTTGCATAAATAATGTACACGACTTTTGATCAGTTTGGAGATAACAATGAATCATATCAAAGAAAAAGTAATGGAAGGCGTTTTCCTCTTTACGGCAGTCATATCCATTATTGCAGTAGCTTTAATCTGTGTGTTTCTGTTTGCAAACGGATTTCCGGCAATGCAGAAAATCGGTGTATGGCAGTTCTTGTCGGGAAAAGTATGGAAACCGACCAATAATATATTCGGAATCTTTCCGATGATTCTGGGAAGTATTTATGTAACCGGAGGAGCACTTTTAATCGGAGTCCCGATTGGAATATTAATGTCAATATTTATGGCGCGCTTCTGTCCGGAAAAACTGTACCGCATTTTAAAACCGATCGTGGATCTTTTGGCAGGTATTCCTTCTATTGTATATGGTTTTTTCGGTCTGGTTGTATTGGTACCGTTTATCAGAGAGCATTTTAAAGGAAATGGAAACAGTATCTTAACTGCATCGATCCTGCTTGGAATCATGATTTTGCCGACCATTATCGGAGTGTCGGAATCTGCGATCCGTGCAGTGGAAAACAACTACTATGAGGGTGCGCTTGCACTTGGGGCTACCCATGAGAGAAGTGTTTTTACCGTAATCGTTCCGGCAGCAAAATCCGGTATCATGGCAGCAGTTGTACTCGGTGTCGGCCGTGCGATCGGTGAGACAATGGCGGTTATGATGGTAGCCGGAAATCAGGCAAGAGTTCCATCTAGTATTTTTAAAGGTGTCCGTACCTTAACGGCAAATATTGTAATGGAAATGGGATACGCAACGGATCTCCACAGAGAAGCACTGATCGCAACCGGTGTGGTACTGTTTGTGTTTATCCTCATCATCAATGTCTCTTTCTCTATTTTAAAAAGACGCACAAAGGACAATTAGAAAGGGGAAAGTAGTGTGAAAAATAAGATTTTTCACACGCAAGAAGGGAGATTAAGATGGAAAAACATATGGAAAGTGAGATTGCTGCAATCAATCAGCAGTCTTTCAAAGATAAAATCAAATCATATACGAAACATCCGGGCGCATTCTTATTGCTGCTGTTAGTACTTGTGGCAGCAGTGTTGACGGTAGGTGTTCTGGTGTTTCTGGTGGGATATATTCTAATACGCGGTATCCCATACTTAAAACCGTCGCTGTTTGCATGGACTTATAATTCGGATAACGTGTCGATGCTTCCGGCAATGATCAACACACTTTTTATGACGGTGCTGGCACTTGTGTTATCCGTGCCGTTTGGTGTGGGTGCGGCAATCTATCTCGTAGAATATGCCAAAAAAGGAAACAAACTGGTTGGGATCATCCGTGTTACGGCGGAGACACTTTCCGGCATTCCGTCCATCATTTACGGACTGTTCGGTATGTTATTTTTTGTGACGGCATTAAAATGGGGCTACTCAATGATGGCAGGTGCGGCGACACTCGCGATCATGGTACTTCCGGTCATCATGAGAACGACGGAGGAAGCACTTCTTTGCGTACCGGATTCATTCCGTGAGGGAAGTTTCGGACTCGGTGCAGGAAAACTGCGTACCATATTTAAAATTGTGCTTCCGAGTGCGATCCCGGGTATTTTATCCGGCATTATCTTAGCGATCGGGCGAATCGTCGGAGAAACGGCGGCACTTATTTACACCTCAGGTACGGTTGCAAATCTCGCGGGATTTTTTGATTCCGGCCGTACCTTAGCGATCCACATGTATTCGTTATCGCGTGAGGGTATGCATACCAATGAGGCATATGCGACGGCAGTTGTACTTCTTATCGTGGTACTGATCATCAACGGGGTATCCTCCCTGATCGCAAAAAAATTTGAAGCGCCGAAACAGTAACAGCGCAGGAATGAGGAAAACATGGCAGAAAAATTTAAAATTTCAAATCTGGATTTATATTATGGTGATTTTCACGCATTGAAAGATATCAATATGTCGATCGCATCGAACGAGATTACCGCATTTATCGGACCGAGTGGCTGTGGAAAATCTACCTTTTTAAAAAGTTTAAACAGAATGAATGATCTGGTTGAAGGATGTAAGATCACCGGCAGTGTTCTTTTGGATGGCGAAGATATTTACAAAGGCATGGATGTCAACATTTTAAGAAAACGTGTCGGAATGGTATTCCAGAAACCGAATCCGTTTCCAATGAGTATCTATGATAATATCGCATATGGACCGAGAACACACGGCATCCGCTCAAAGGCAAAGCTGGATGAGATCGTGGAAAAATCCTTGCGGGATGCAGCAATCTGGGATGAGGTGAAGGATCGTCTGAAAAAAAGTGCACTTGGTATGTCCGGTGGACAGCAGCAGAGACTTTGTATCGCAAGAGCACTTGCAGTCAACCCAGAAGTCATCTTGATGGATGAGCCTACTTCTGCACTCGATCCTATTTCAACATCAAAAATAGAGGATCTTGTCATCGAATTGAAAAAACAGTACACGATCATCATGGTAACACATAACATGCAGCAGGCAGTCCGTGTCTCAGATAAAACGGTATTTTTCCTGTTGGGAGAAGTCATTGAGTCGGGCGATACAGAGCAGTTATTCTCAGTACCGAAGGATAAGAGGACAGAAGATTACATTACCGGACGTTTTGGCTGATACTCTGTACGGATGAGTCACAACATTTGTAAACTAGTGAAAAATGGCGTAGCAACGTAGACGAAATCTATAACAGGAAAAGAAAGAAGGAAGTAGAAAATCATGAGAAACAGATTTGACAGACAGCTTCAGGTATTGAACGATGAATTGATCGAGATGGGAAGTCTGATCGAGCAGGCAATCGAGATGGCATGTTCGGCGTTGGTCAGACAGGATGTGGAAAAAGCACAAAAAGCAATCAGTTTTGATGAGGAGATTGATCATCAGGAGCGTGATATTGAAAGCCTTTGTATGAAATTATTATTGCAGCAGCAGCCAGTGGCAAAAGATCTCCGGCTGATCTCAGCAGCACTTAAAATGATTACGGATATGGAGCGTATCGGAGATCATGCATCTGATATTTCGGAAATGACAATTCTGATGGCAGAGGCAACTTATGAAACCGGAGATCCGATTAATCTTGATCTGATCAAGGAAATGGCAAAAGAGACGACGGATATGGTCATCAAGAGTGTGGATGCATTTGTGCAGAAAGACATGGATATGGCACACTGGGTCATCAAAGAAGATGATGTGGTGGATGATCTGTTTCATCAGTTCAAGCAGCAGTTGATCAAAAAGATCAATGAGAATGTAAAAAATGGTGAACAGGCAACAGATATGCTGATGGTTGCAAAATATTTTGAGCGTATCGGAGACCATGCAACCAATATTGCGGAGTGGGTAATCTATTCCATTACAGGACGGCATGAAAATTAAAAATAGACAAAAATCAATGGTTTCTTTGAGATTTTACATAGATTTTACATAAAGTTGACGGCGAATTTACATACTCCTTTTTATGCTAATTGCAAAATGACGAAAAATGCTGTATAAATAAATTATATGTCAAAAAAACGTAAAGAATAAGAAAAGCGGCATACAAAAGGAGATTGAGATGGATATTTTTGGAGTACTGACCCTCATTGGCGGATTGGCACTGTTCCTGTACGGAATGAATGTAATGGGTGCCGGACTGGAGAAGATGTCAGGAGGTAAATTAGAGAAGATATTAGAGACTCTGACATCAAACCCGATCAAGGCAGTGTTGCTTGGTGCAGGTGTAACCGCAGTGATCCAGTCGTCATCGGCGACGACGGTTATGGTGGTTGGTTTTGTGAACTCCGGTATTATGAAGCTGTCACAGGCAGTCGGCATCATTATGGGTGCAAATATCGGAACAACGGTAACGTCATGGCTTTTGAGCTTAAGTGGACTGCAGGGGGATAACTTTTTTATCCAGATGTTAAAACCATCCTCCTTCTCACCGATCCTTGCAATGATCGGTATCATACTTTGTATGTCGAAAAAGAGCGACAAGAAAAAAGATATCGGTGAGATCTTACTTGGATTTGCAGTATTGATGTACGGTATGGAGAGCATGAGCGGGGCGGTAGAACCGCTTGCAGATGTGCCGGAATTTACGAATATCTTAACGATGTTCCACAATCCGTTCCTTGGTGTATTGGCAGGAGCTGTACTTACTGCGATCATCCAGAGTTCCTCTGCATCGGTCGGAATTTTACAGGCACTGTCTGTAACAGGAGCATTTACCTATGGCTCTGTGATCCCAATCATCATGGGACAGAATATCGGTACCTGTGTGACGGCAATGATTTCAGCAATCGGGGCAAACAGAGGTGCAAAGAGAACGGCATTTGTACATCTTTATTTCAATGTAATCGGTACGATTTTGTTTTTGGTATTGTTTTATACAGGCAATGCGCTGATCGGATTTGAGTTTACCAATGAGGTCGTTGGAGCAGCGGGAATCGCAATGATCCATACCATATTTAATGTGTTCGCGACTCTTGTTTTACTGCCGTTTACAAAGGGATTAGAGAAGCTGGCTTACTTGACGATCCCGAAAACAGCAGAGGAGCAGAATCAGAAAGAGGATGTATTTGTGATCTTAGACGACCGCTTCTTAAGCAGTCCTGCATTTGCCATTGAGCAGTGTCACTCTCTGGCAAACCAGATGGCGAAGATCACACACGAAGGATTTTTAGAGGCAATGACCGTACTTGATGAGTACTCCGAAGAAAAGATCGAGGATGTCATTGCAAAAGAAAATATTGTAGATACCTATGATGATAAACTCAGTGCATACTTAACGAAGTTAAGCAGCCAGAATTTATCTTACAAAGACAGTCTGAAAGTGACATCCTTGCTTCACTGTCTGACAGATTTTGAGCGAATTTCCGACCATTCCATCAACGTGGTGGAAAATGCACAGCAGATGTATAAAGAGGGCGCTGTATTTTCCAAGAAAGCAAAGGAAGAAATGAAGGTATACAGCACAGCACTCCGTGATATCTTAGAGCGTACCACGAACGCATTTGTGGAGGGTGATGAGGCACTTGCGCGTACGGTAGAACCGTTAGAAGAAGTCATTGATGAGTTAAACAAGACAGTAAAGAAAAACCATATGAAGCGTCTTAGAAAAGGGAAATGTACCATTGAGCTTGGTCTTGTATTGTCAGATCTTGCAATGAACTATGAGCGTGTTGCAGACCATTGTTCGAATATCGCGGTATATATGATGCAGTTAGAGGATACCCAGTTAGAGGAACACAGTTTTACCGAGCAGCTGGATGCAGAGGAGAGCGCAGAGTTTACAAAACAGTTAAACGAGTTCGAGAAGATATATCAGATTTAAGGGCGCAAAAATGGGGATTGAGGAAAAATATGGCAACGATCTATATAGTGGAAGACGATATTAATATTCGTGAAATTGAACGTTATGCGCTCAAAAACAGCGGTTATGAAGTGGAAGAATTTGAGGGCAGCACACCATTTTTTAAGCGTCTGGAAAAAAATATCCCATCCCTGATCCTTTTAGATATCATGCTTCCGGGGGAAGACGGACTGGATATTTTAACAAGGATCCGGGCAGACAAGGCGACCGCGGATGTCCCGATCATTATGGTAACGGCAAAGACAAGTGAGCTTGATAAGGTAAAGGGACTTGATCTTGGAGCAGATGATTATATCACAAAGCCGTTTGGAGTCATGGAGCTGATCTCCCGTGTGAAAGCACTGCTTCGAAGAACAAGCCGCATAAATGAAGATTCACAGCTGATACATGAAGATATCCTTATGGATATGGACAAACATGCCGTTACGGTTGCAGGGCAGCTGTGTGAGCTGACATTTAAAGAATTTGAATTGTTAAAGTACCTGATGCTCAATCAGGGAATCGTTTTATCAAGAGACAAGATTATGGATCAGGTATGGGGTTTTGAATACGAAGGAGAGAGCCGTACCGTTGATATGCATATCAAAACACTGCGGCAGAAACTTGGGGCAGCAGGAAGCTGTATCAAGACCGTGCGGAATGTGGGGTACATGATCGAATGAAAAAAAGAATTAATACCGGTTTTATGTTGATTGCGGCAATCGCCATTGTGGTGACTGCCGTTTGTTCTATGTTTCTTTTTTATCAGATCCTGGAGGAACAGATATTTGATGATTTAAAGGCAAGTGCACATGTTGTCTCGGTGATCAGTCCGAATGAACTTTCGAAGGATATCACGTATTCTTTGGAAAATGACGGGCTGCGCATCACCTGCGTGGATACGGATGGCACGGTCCTGTATGACAGTATGGAAGATGCTTCTTCCATGGAGAACCATAAGGAACGCCCGGAAATTGCGGAGGCCATAAAAAATGGCGAGGGAAAATCAATCCGTGTCTCAGCTACGTCGTCAAAGCATACCTTTTATTATGCACTTAGAAAAGAAGATGGGAGCGTTGTGCGTGTTGCGAAAGAGAGTGGAAGTATTTATCACCTGGTGTCTACAATGTCAGGTCTGATCTTAGCGGTCGGTCTGATGGTATTTCTGATGTGTGTGTTTTACTCGTATCGTCTGACGAGAAGGCTTATGGCACCAATCGAAAAAATGGCGGACAATATTATCCTGGTGGACGAAACCGAAGTTTATGAGGAAATGCAGCCGTTTATTTCCATGATCAAAAAACAGCATATGGATATCTTAAATCATGCGCAGATGCGTCAGGAGTTTACGGCAAACGTTTCACATGAGTTAAAGACACCGTTAACCGCAATCTCCGGATATGCGGAACTGATCGCAAGCGGAATGACAAGCGGTGAAGATACCGCGCATTTTGCAAATGAGATCCACAAGAGTGCAGAGCGTCTGCAGTCGCTGATCAACGATATTATAAAGCTTTCAGAATTAGACGACAGTGATTTAAAACTTGAATTTGAGACGGTTGACCTACATGACCTTGGAGCGCAGTGCGTTCAGTCTATGCAGATGCAGGCAGATAAAAATGAGGTGACGCTGCACTTAGAGGGGGCGTCTGTTCCGATGAGCGGGAATAAGACGCTGCTTGAGGAACTGCTTTTTAATCTTTGCAGTAATGCGGTGCGTTACAATAAAAAAGGCGGTAATGTCACAATCGTGACTACCATCGAAAATACCAGACCGGTTCTGATTGTAAAAGATACCGGAATCGGAATTCCAAAGGAACAGCAGGAACGCGTCTTTGAGCGTTTCTACCGTGTTGATAAGAGCCGGTCAAAATCCACGGGCGGCACAGGTCTTGGACTTGCCATTGTAAAACATATCGTTGCGCAGCATGATGCACAGATGACATTAACGAGTGAGGTCGGTGTGGGAACAGAAATTAAGATTGTATTTTAGTGAAAAAAGTCTAACCGAATCCTCAAATTTATGCTACAATAAAAAGATGCAAGAAATATACGATTGAGGAGCAAAGCAGACATGTTTTCCATATCAGACATTAAACAGGAAGCATATCCGGCAGCATACCGCCGGGGAAAGGAATTGTATGAGCAGGGGCTTGTGCAGGAATTTTCCTATGATGTATACACGGAGGATGGCGTTCCAAAGGCAGAGTTAATTGGAAAAGTAAAAGGAACAGTCGAGGATCATTATGATGTACGGCTTGTGATAGATGAAGAATATGCGGAAGTTTCAGAGAGCCGCTGTAACTGTGAGGCATTTTGTAATTATGAGGGTATCTGCAAGCACTGCGTTGCCGTTGCACTTGCCTACGTGAACCGCAGACAGGCAAAAGACATTTTAAATGCAAAACTTGGTATCACTCCTAAGACGGAGATGAAGAACTATCCGGAGAAAGAGTTAAAGACGGATACTTCATTAAAAAATTTGTTAAACCGTTATTCCATGCGGGCAGGTTCTACCTATCTTTTGCCGGAAAATATTTACGGTAAGGTAGAATTAGAACCTTATTTCAAGATGGAATACAGTTATGCCACTGTGGAATTTAAGATTGGAATGGAGCAGAAATATGTGCTCAAAAATATTTCCGCATTTTTACATTCAATCAAGATCAATGAAAAGGTCCGCTATGGAAAAAAACTGGAGTTTTATCATCATCTGGATGCATTTACGGAATCTGCCAAGCGTATGATTGCATTTATGGAACAGCAGGAGATGGATAAAAGACGTCAGAGCAAGTTCCATGCATACTATGCGTATACAGGCAGTTATGAGCGAACGATGGAGCTGGACAGTGTAGGGATTGACCGCTTTTTTGAGGCAGTCGGGGATATGCCGTTTGAGGCAGAAGTAGGATTTCTGCCGGAGGATACTTATACATTTTCACTGGAAGAAAAGAGACCGAAGCTGATTATCCGTCAGGGTGGTTCCGGTATTTTTCTGATACTTGAAGATGATTCTGTGATCATCGGTGAAGAATATTTTTATTTTTACGATGCGGATATGATCTACCGCAGCCCTGCTGGAATGAAGGAGACAGTCGGAGAGTTCTTCGAATTTTTGCACCGTCAGACCGGAGGACAGACTTATATTGCTGCAGATGAACTTGCCATGTTCTGCCGTGATCTGCTTCCATTGCTGAAAAAATATTTTAAAGTGGAAAAAGAAGCGGGATTTGATGAGAGCCTTTATGTGCCGCCAAAGCCTGAGTTTGAACTTTATTTAGACAGACAGGATATGAATACGGTAGGTGCGAAGCTGATGGCGGTTTACGGGGATGATAAATATAATGTCCTCGAGAAGATCGCACCGGGTGAAGTGCGTGATCTTGCAGAGGAAATCCGCATCAAAAATCTTGTGGAACCGTATTTTAATGAGTATGCTATGGCGCAGACTATTTTCGTGCTGTCGCATAATGAGGAAATGCTCTATCAGCTGGTTTCAGGCGGATTGAGAAGGTTAGGCGAATTTATGACCATTTATACAACGGAAAATTTCCGCAATTTAAAGGTTGTATCTTCCCCGGCAGTTTCTGTGGGTATTGCATTAAAGAGTGATCTTCTGGAATTAAAAATTCATTCCGATGAGATGTCACGGGAGGAACTCGCATATCTGCTGTCAAAATATGACAGGAAAAAGAAGTATATCCGTTTAAAAAACGGCGACTTTTTAAATATTGAAGAGGACGGTTTAAGTACATTAGCAGAAGTCAGTGAAGATCTGCGCCTGACAGAAACAAACCTTAAAAAAGGCACTGTAATCGTACCAAAATACCGTGCAATGTATCTTGACGCGGCATTAAAGAACAATCAGCTCCTCTCGATCGAGAAAAATAAAGAGTTCAAGGGCATGGTCCGCAACATGAAAACGATTGAGGACAGTGACTATGAAGTGCCGGAAGCGCTTAACTATATCATGAGAAGTTACCAGAAGAACGGATTCCTGTGGTTAAAGACACTGCGTGAAAACGGATTTGGCGGTATTTTAGCGGATGATATGGGACTTGGAAAAACGCTTCAGGTCATCAGTCTTTTAACTGCCGAACAGGAAGAGATGCAGGCTGGGGAAAAAGAAATGCGCCGTTCCCTGATTGTGTGTCCGGCATCCTTAGTCTACAACTGGCAGAAAGAGATCAAGCGCTTTGCACCGCAGTTAAAGACAGTCATTGTTGCCGGAAGTGTACCGGATCGTGCATCGATCATCCGTCACAGCAAAGAGGGAGAGATTCTTATCACTTCGTATGATCTGTTAAAACGTGATGCGGAAGTGTACCAGAAGTTTGTATTCGCAATTCAGGTTATTGATGAAGCCCAGTATATCAAAAATCCATCCACACAGGCGGCAAAAGGTGTCAAAAAGATCACTGCGGCATTCAAGCTGGCTCTGACAGGAACACCGATCGAAAACAGACTCAGCGAGCTCTGGAGTATTTTTGATTATCTGATGCCTGGATTTTTGTACACTTACCAGAAGTTCCGGGAAGAAATTGAACTCCCGATCGCTGTGAATCAGGATGCAAATAAGATGGAACGCTTACAGCGCATGATCCGTCCGTTTATTTTAAGACGTCTGAAGGGAGATGTATTAAAAGACCTTCCGGAGAAGATCGAGGAAAATGTATTTGCAAGGTTAGATGGCGAGCAGATGCAGTTATATGATGCTTACGCGACCAGAATGAAACAGATGTTAAGTCAGCAGAATGAGAAAGAATTCCAGAAAGGCAGGATGCAGATCCTTTCTGAACTTACAAAACTGCGTCAGCTCTGCTGTGATCCGGGACTTTTGCTGGAGGATTATCACGGAGAATCTGCAAAGACAGATATGTGTATGGAACTGATCGTAAATGCAGTCGGGGCAGGACACAAGATCCTTCTGTTCTCGCAGTTTACATCCATGTTAGACCGTCTGACAGAGCGCCTGAAAAAAGAAGGTATTGATTACTATCTTCTGACCGGTTCTGTAAATAAGGAAAAACGAATGCAGATGGTGGAAAGTTTTAATAATGATGATGTTCCGGTATTCTGTATCAGCTTAAAGGCGGGTGGAACCGGATTAAATCTTACCTCAGCAGACATTGTCATCCATTATGATCCATGGTGGAATGTTGCTGTGCAGAACCAGGCGACAGACCGTGCGCACCGCATCGGGCAGAAGCATGTCGTAACGGTATACAAACTTGTGGCGGAGGGAACGATCGAGGAGAAGATCATTGACATTCAGGAACGGAAAAAGAAACTTGCCGAGCAGGTGCTCGAGGGCGAAGGAATGGATTCTGCAAGCTTCACAAAAGAAGAGATCCTTGAATTGCTTGGTTGATTAAAAAAGTATGGGCTGCATAAGGTAATGTATTTTTATTAAAACATTGATTGACAAATCATGGTGCATAAGATATGATGTGAAAACAGCGTTTGGCATAAGTGAAAAACTTATGATAAGCACAGACTGGCCTGAGTGGAAAGCAGTCTGTGAAACCGTGAGGGAGTAGTTCGCGTGATCGCGTGATTTGTCAACATACCGGTTTCCTTTTGGCGGGCACACACCAGAAGAACCTGGCAAATCTTAAAGAATGAGACTCATGTATATTTTTGTAAGGATATCTGCGGGGATATCCGGTACAGGAATATACGTGGAGTCTCTTTTTTTGACATATTTAACAGATAAATATTATCAGTAAAAAACATGAGGAAAATTGGAAATCACTGCAGAAATGGCGCATACAGTACAAAATAACTGCGGAAATATCACGGAAAATGTCTGATACAAAAAGAAAGCGGTGAAAAAAGATGGCGATTTTTATTGAATTGTTTCTGATGGGAGTCGGGCTGTCCATGGATGCATTTGCAGTGTCGATCTGCAAAGGACTCGGGATGCGAAAGGTCAACAAAAAACAGGCACTTGTGATCGGGTTATTTTTCGGAGGATTTCAGGCATTGATGCCATTTGTCGGATGGCTTTTAGGAAGTCAGTTTGAAAAGTATATCACAAGCATCGATCACTGGATCGCATTTATATTACTTGGAATTATTGGTGGAAAAATGATTGTGGAATCTGTGAAACCGGATAAGGAAGATGACGAAGTAAAAGAAATGGATGCACCGCTCGATTTAAAAGAGATGTTTGTGCTTGCAGTTGCAACAAGTATTGATGCACTTGCAGTTGGGATCACATTTGCATTTTTAGACTACCCGATCGTGGAGGCTATCACGATCATTGGAATTACTACGTTTTTTATTTCCATTGGCGGCGTTTATGTCGGAAACTTTTTTGGAAACAAGTACGAAAAGAAAGCAGAGTTTGCCGGCGGACTGATCTTAGTATTGCTCGGTGTCAGAATCCTTTTGACACATCTGGGAATTTTATAAATAACAGGATATAAATAACAGGAAAAACGAAGGAGGAAATGTGTATGGTGGCGATGATGCAGTCAATAGCTTTATTGATGGTGGGATTTGTTTTATTGATCAAAGGTGCAGATTTTTTTGTTGAGGGAAGTTCTTCCGTTGCAAGGGCGCTGCGGATTCCGTCTATGATTGTCGGACTCACGATCGTTGCAATGGGGACGAGCCTGCCGGAACTTGCTGTCAGTGTAACAGCTTCCGTTGCCGGTAACAATGCATTGGCAGTCAGCAATGTGATAGGTTCTAACCTTTTTAATTTAATGTTTGTATGCGGGGCATGTGCATTATTTGCACCGTTGATCGTACAGAAAGATACATTAAAAAAAGAAATACCAGTTTCTGTTCTGTGCGCGGTGCTTTTGTTTGTTCTGGGAATTTCCGGCATGGAGATAGGAAGAACAGATGGTGTGATATTGTTACTTCTTTTTATTGGATTTTTGGTGTGGATGGTACGGTCAGCATTAAAAGCGCATGCGGCATCGGCAGAAGCAGAAGATCCTTCCGGTGAATATAAAATTTATCCTGCATGGAAATGTGCATTATATATTGTGGGTGGTGCAGTGGCTATTAAATTTGGCGGGGATTTTGTTGTAGATGGTGCGTCAGCGATTGCCGTAAAAGCCGGATTAAGCCAGAATCTGATTGGACTTACGATCGTTGCAATGGGAACCAGCCTGCCGGAATTTGTCACCTCTGTGGTAGCAGCAAGAAAAAATGAAGTTGATATGGCATTTGGAAATGTGATCGGATCGAATATTTTTAATATTCTGTTTATCCTGGGAGTGACAGCAGCGATAAGTCCGGTAGCGTTTATTATGGAAAATGTGGTGGACAGTATACTTCTGGTGCTGGTAAGCATTCTTGTATGGGTGTTTGCATGGAGCAGGCTTCATATAGAGAAAAAAGAAGGTGTGGTGCTGCTTGCATTATATGCAGCATACCTGGTGTATATCTGTATGAGATAGATAGCTGTTACTGTTCACACTTCCAGTGTGAACAGCAACGATTACAGCCCATGAAAAGTGCCTCTTCGAGGCAGGGGCTGTAATTTCACAACAATATACACTACGGTGCATAGCTTGACAGCAAAGTGTCAAGCTTGCGTCTGAACAGTAATAGATGGCTTCAAAAAGCAGGGTTTCGACAAATATGTTTATTGAAGAGTCCATGGTAAAAGAGTATAATAAAAATATGATTGCCTGGGAGATTAATGAGATAAAAGTTTAAGGAGGTAACACAGTATGGAGTTTTTTGATAAGTTGAGTGAGACGATCGTGAGTGCGGGTAAAGATGTTGGTCAGAAGGCCAAGGATGTGTCTGAGATCGCAAAGTTAAAGATGGATATCAGATCCAAAGAGGATTTCGTGGAAAAACAGTATGCGGAACTCGGAAAAGCATACTATGAGAAACACAAAGATGAGGAAAATGCGGAAACCGAAGAAAAGACACCGGAACAGGAGCACTTTTTTCTGATCACGGAGGCACTCGGAGAGATCGAGCGCATGCGTGCAGAAGTATTTAAACTTCAGGGTGCCGCAGAATGTCCGAAATGTGGTGCAAAAATGCCGCAGGGAGCAGCGTTCTGCAGCAACTGCGGAACAAAGATGGACGATATGTTTGAGGATTAGAACAGCAGAAAAACTGAACATAGACGATAAATCATCCCCGCCTTACCAGATAAACCGGTAAGACGGGGAAAAATATATTGACAAAACATAGTATTCATATTAAGATAGTGGGAAATAAAAAGAAACAATAAGATACGTTGAAAATAAACACAAAATTTGCCACAGAACAGCTTAAAACGGAGGACTATTATGAAAGAAATATTATGCTTTGGAGATTCTAACACCTATGGATTGATACCGGGAACGAAAAGCCGCTACGGCAGAGATATAAGATGGACGGGGCTGCTTGAGCAGCAGTTATATGGAAAAGGCTGCCGCATCATTGAGGAAGGACTGTGCGGCAGAACGACAGTTTTTGAAGATGAGCTGCGCGAGGGCAGAAAAGGTGCGGCGTTATTGCCGACTCTTTTGGAGAGCCATGCGCCGGTGGACCGCGTTGTCCTGATGCTTGGAACGAATGATTGCAAGACATTTTACAATGCATCTGCGGAGGTGATCGGTCTTGGCGTGGAGCGACTGGTGGAGCAGATCCGCAAGGCAGATAAGAATATCAGGATCTTACTGATCTCTCCGATACAGCTTGGAGAAGGCGTCTGGGAGCCGGGATATGATCCGGAGTTTAATGAGAAGTCCGTGGAGGTATCCAAGGGACTGAAAGCAGTTTACCAGAAAGTTGCAGAAAAGTATGGCTGTGATTTTCTTGCAGCATCCGATGTGGCTGAGCCGAGTAAAGAGGACAGGGAACATCTGAATGAGGAAGGTCACAAAAAACTGGCGGAGGCGGTGCTTGAAGTGCTGGCAGCGTAATTGACGTTACAAAATCAATGATGTAAAATTGTTGTAAAGGTAATGTTGGGGTCAAATAGGGCATTTAAATTTCTTGACTGACAAATTGCACAAAGCCGTTCCTGTTTTGTTCCGTTGTACGAAAATAAGAAAATCTAAGTTTGCCTGTTTAGAATTTTCTCGGAGTGACGTGTACGTCTTAAACGCCCCGTCCATGGGACGTTAAGACTTTTGCTGCCGTCCATGGCAGCAAAACACTATGCATTGACAGGCAAACTAAGAGTTACTAATTTTTACCAAAGTCACAAAAGCAGTCTCGACTTTGTGCAATTTGTCAGTCGTTGTGCTATGAATGCCCTATTCGCCCCCAGCATCATCTTAAAAATCAATTTTAAATGGTAGCTGTGCAGGAAAAACATTGTGGGGGAGGAGTTTCATATGGCTGTATTTGAGAAGGTAGTCCATGGTAACTTGAAAGATGTGATACCGGGCAATTCTACCTGTATTACGTTGCTGTTTCAGGATAATAAAGATGGAGATATTAAGATCGCCGCGCTTTCCGCAGGAGACGAATATGGAATCCTTGGTATGGATTTAGGCATGGGGACACGCACGGTGCAGGCATGCGAAGAAAAGTTAAAAAGTATGGATGAAAATGGTTGAATCTGATCGTTTAAAGTGATACAATACAATCAATTCAATAAGAAAGCCAAGATAGGAGAGCGAATGAGAGCGGTTGATAAAGCCGTTGGTAGTGGCGCTCTTTTTTATGTTATACGAAAGATTAGATAACAGGTTTCAGAGGAAGAGGATAATGATGAATCAGGATTTTTACGAAGCAGTAGCAGATAATCCAATTATTGCAGCAGTCAAAAATATGGAAGATGTGATGGAGTGCTGTAAGAAGGATGACATTAAAGTGATGTTTATTTTATTCGGAGATGTCTGTTCCATCGGAGCAATCGTAAAGACCATAAAGGATGCAGGCAAGATTGCCATGGTACATATGGATCTGGTCGGTGGATTAAGCCCAAAAGAGATTGCAGTGGAATTTATAAAAGAGCAGACGAAAGCGGATGGAATCATCTCGACGAAGCCGGCACTGATCAAAAAAGCAAGGGAATTGTCCATGTATACGGTACTCCGGGTTTTTCTGTTGGATTCGATGGCTTTTGAAAATATCAAACAGCAGCAGTACAGTGCAAAGGCGGATTTTATAGAGGTTCTTCCGGGAGTGATGCCAAAAGTCATTGCACGTATCAGTCATTTGGTGAAAACGCCGATCATTGCAGGGGGGCTGATATCAGATAAAGAAGATGTGATGGGGGCGCTGTCAGTGGGGGCGATGGCAGTTTCATCCACAAATCATCATGTATGGGAAATGTAAAGGAGGAGACATATGGCAAAATATGTAATGGCATTGGACGCGGGAACGACCAGCAACCGATGTATTTTATTCAATGAAAAAGGTGAAATGTGCAGCGTGGCACAGCGGGAATTTACACAGTATTTCCCGCAGCCGGGCTGGGTTGAGCATGATGCAGATGAGATCTGGGCGAGTATGCTCGGTGTTGCAGTTGAGGCGATGAACATGATCAATGCGACAGCAGAAGATATCGCAGCAATCGGTATTACCAACCAGCGTGAGACAACGATCGTCTGGGATAAGGAGACCGGGGAGCCGATCCATCATGCAATCGTATGGCAGTGCCGCAGAACTTCCGAATATTGTGATACTTTAAAAGAAAAAGGACTTACCGATAAATTCAGGGAAAAAACAGGTCTTGTCATTGATGCATATTTTTCCGGCACCAAGGTAAAATGGCTGCTTGACAATGTACCGGGCGCAAGAGAAAGGGCAGAGAAAGGGGAACTGTTATTTGGTACAGTAGAGACCTGGCTGATCTGGAAACTGACAAAAGGCGCTGTTCATGTAACCGATTATTCTAATGCATCCAGAACGATGTTATTTAACATTAATACCCTTCAGTGGGATGATGAGATTTTGGCAGAGTTAAATATTCCCAAATGTATGCTGCCGGAGCCGAAACCGTCAAGCTGTATTTACGGGGAAGCAGATCCTTCCTATCTCGGTGGACCGATCCCGATCGCGGGGGCTGCAGGAGACCAGCAGTCAGCGTTGTTTGGTCAGACCTGTTTTAATGCAGGAGAGGCAAAGAATACATATGGAACCGGATGTTTCCTTCTGATGAACACAGGCGAGAAACCGGTATTTTCCAAGAATGGTCTGGTAACGACGATTGCATGGGGACTGGACGGAAAAGTAAATTATGCACTGGAAGGTTCTATTTTCGTGGCAGGGGCTGCAATCCAGTGGCTGAGAGATGAGTTGAGAGTCATTGATTCCGCACAGGATTCTGAGTATATGGCAAAAAAAGTAAAAGACACGAATGGCTGTTATGTGGTACCGGCATTTACCGGTCTTGGAGCACCGCACTGGGATCAGTATGCGAGAGGAACGATCGTGGGAATTACACGAGGTGTCAATAAATATCATATTATCCGTGCAACACTGGAATCACTGGCATATCAGGTAAATGATGTTCTGGTTGCAATGAAAGCAGATTCCGGAATCGATCTTACTGCATTAAAAGTTGACGGTGGAGCAAGTGCCAATGACTTCTTAATGCAGACACAGGCAAACATCATTGACGCGCCGGTAAACCGTCCGCAGTGTGTAGAGACAACAGCGATGGGGGCTGCATATCTTGCAGGTCTGGCAGTCGGTTACTGGTCAGGTAAAGAGGATGTGATCAGAAACTGGGCAATTGATAAAAAATTTGAACCGCAGATTGATGATGCAAAGCGGGAGTCTATGCTAAAAGGCTGGAGTAAGGCTGTCAAGTATGCGTACGGCTGGGCAAAAGACGAGTAACATATCAGTTGAATTTTATAGAGAACAGGCAGGAGAAGAAGAGAGCCTGACAGGATAAGCGCAGCGGATCAGAGTGCGTTTACTTGTCAGGCTTTTTTCAATTCATAGGAAATTACGTCCTATGAATGAAAAAGCCCTCCGGGCGGGATGCGCATCTCGCGGAGTAGAAGTTAGCTGTAAACAGCACCGCTCGAGCGCGAAAGAGTCGCAAGCGACTCTTTGTTCTAAATAAGAAAAAAAGCTATGGAATGACAAAATATTTCAGTAGTATTTTTGATAAGGAGAGATGGAAAATGTATGACGTAATTATCATCGGAGCCGGTGTGTCCGGCGCAGCAGCGGCGAGAGAATTGTCGCGCTATAATACAAAAATATGTGTGATCGAAAAAGAAGAAGATGTCTGCTGTGGCACATCTAAGGCAAACAGTGCAATCGTACATGCCGGATATGATGCGAAGGAAGGCTCACTGATGGCAAAATTGAATGTGCGCGGCAATACCATGATGGAGCAGCTCTCTAAGGATCTTGATTTTCCATTTCGGAGGATCGGTTCGCTGGTAGTCTGCAGGGATGAAGCGGATATGCCGAATCTGAAAGCGCTGTATGACCGCGGTGTGGCAAACGGTGTGCCGGGACTGCGTATTTTATCCAAAGAAGAAGTGCATGAGATGGAACCAAATCTTGAGGATGATATCTGCGCAGCTTTGTATGCGCCAAGTGCCGGGATCGTCTGCCCGTTCAACCTGAATATCGCATTAGCTGAGAATGCGAATGTAAATGGTGTGGAATTTAAGTTTGACACCGAAGTGACAGATCTGAAAAAATCAGGAGATCTCTGGGAAGTCCATACGAATCAGGGTGTGTTTGAAACAAAATATGTAGTCAATGCAGCCGGTGTCTATGCAGATAAATTTCACAACATGGTCAGTGAAAAGAAAATCCATATTACGCCAAGACGCGGTGATTACTGCCTGCTTGACAAGAGTGCCGGAAGCCATGTAAGTCATACGATCTTTGCGCTGCCGGGCAAATACGGAAAAGGAATCCTCATTTCGCCCACGGTGCATGGCAACCTGCTGTTAGGACCAACCGCCATTGACATTGAGGATAAAGAGGGAACCAACACCACAAGGGAAGGCTTGGATCAGGTGATTGCCGGTGCAAACCTGAATGTAAAAAATATCCCGATGCGCCAGGTCATCACTTCTTTTGCCGGACTTCGTGCACATGAGGACGGTCATGAGTTTATCATTGAAGAGGTAGAAGATGCAAAGGGATTTATCGACTGCGCCGGAATTGAGTCACCGGGGCTTACAAGCAGTCCTGCGATCGGAGAAATGGTTGCAGATCTGTTAAAAGAAAAAATGCATTTAGAAGAAAAGAAAGATTTTATCGCAACACGAAAAGGCGTATTGAACCCGGGCACCTTAAGCAAAGAAGAAAGAGCAGCATTGATCAAGGAAAAACCGGAGTACGGAAATATCATCTGCCGTTGTGAAATGGTTACAGAGGGAGAAATCATCGATGCTATCAGACGCCCACTTGGCGCAAAATCGTTAGATGGTGTCAAACGCCGGACAAGAGCCGGAATGGGACGGTGTCAGGCGGGTTTCTGTTCACCGAGAACCATGGAGATTTTGGCAAGAGAGCGCGGTGTGAGCCAGTCTGAGATCACAAAATCAGGCGGAAATTCAAAAATTATTGTCGGAACTAACAAGGACAGTCTGTAAGAGGGAGGAGCCAGAGCATGAAAACATATGATATCGTAATCATCGGAGGTGGACCGGCAGGGCTTGCGGCTGCTGTTTCTGCAAAAAATAACGGAATCAATGACATATTAATTTTAGAGAGAGACAAAGAATTAGGCGGAATTTTAAACCAGTGTATCCACAATGGATTTGGACTGCATACATTTAAGGAAGAACTGACAGGCCCTGAGTATGCAGGCAGATTTATTTCACAGGTAAAAGATCTGGGCATTGCATATAAATTAAATACCATGGTCATGGACATCAGCCATGAGAAAGTCGTTACAGCGATGAACCGTGAGGATGGTCTGTTTGAGATCCAGGCAAAAGCAGTTATTCTTGCTATGGGATGCCGCGAGAGACCACGTGGCGCGTTAAATATTCCGGGATACCGCCCGGCGGGAATTTATTCCGCGGGAACGGCACAGCGTCTGGTAAATATCGAAGGCTTTATGCCGGGACGTGAGGTCGTCATTTTAGGTTCCGGTGATATCGGTCTGATCATGGCAAGACGAATGACACTTGAGGGTGCAAAGGTTAAGGTCGTGGCAGAATTAATGACATATTCCGGCGGCCTGAAACGAAATATCGTGCAGTGTCTGGATGATTACGGAATCCCGTTAAAGTTAAGCCACACGGTTGTGGACATTAAAGGCAAAGAGCGCGTAGAGGGAATCACGTTAGCAGAGGTTGACAGTAAAGGAAAAACGATTCCGGGAACCGAAGAAGAATATAGCTGTGATACGCTGTTACTTTCGGTAGGACTGATCCCGGAAAATGAGATTTCCAAAGGCATGGGTGTCGACATGAACCCGGTTACTTCCGGGCCGAAGGTCAATGAAAGCCTTGAAACTAACATTCCGGGTGTATTTGCCTGTGGAAATGTACTGCATGTGCATGATCTGGTGGATTTCGTGTCCGAGGAAGCAAAGACAGCCGGAAAAAATGCAGCGGCTTATGTGAAAGCAGATGGTGTAGAAGCAGCGAGAGACAACGACATCGTTTTAAACCCGATCGAGGGTGTCCGGTATACGGTGCCTGGAACCATCAATGTTGCTAATATGGATGAGCAGATCACGGTCCGTTTCCGCGTGGGCGGTGTATACAAGAACTGTTACGTCAGTGCTTATTTTGATGATGAGAGAGTCATCCACAGAAAACGTCCGGTTGTGGCACCGGGGGAGATGGAAGAGATCAAACTGACAAAAGAGCAGCTTTTGCAGTACCCGGATCTAAAGACGATCACAGTTAAAATCGAGCAGGAATAAAATGTGAAAAATAAGATTTTTCACATGCAAATGAAAACGTTGTTTTCATTGAAAAATAGCGCAAAAATGGAGGTATATCATGGAAGAGAAAAATTTAATCTGTATCGGCTGTCCGATGGGCTGTCCGCTGACGGTAAAAATGGATCATGGGGAAGTCGTAAGCGTGACGGGAAATACCTGTAAGCGCGGTGATATTTATGCGAGAAAAGAAGTAACAAATCCGACCAGGATCGTGACCTCCACCGTAAGAGTCACCGGAGGAAACGAAGCGATGGTTTCTGTAAAGACAAAAGAGGATATTCCGAAGGGAAAGATCTTTGACTGTGTGAAAGCACTGAAAAGTGTGGAAGCTGCCGCTCCGGTGCACATCGGTGATGTGCTTGTAAAGAATATTGCAGGCACGGGTGTGGATGTCATCGCGACAAAAAATGTGGAGTAAGTTATAGATTACATGCGGTGTGAATAAATTTTAAACATCCGGGGCAAAACAGATATCTTTGAGTATCCGTTTCGCCCCGGATGTTTTTGCAATCATTTTATGGTCAGCTTTTTATTTGCTATAAAATACTGATGTAGGATTGGATACATAAACGGTTGTGGAACAATTTTTCTTTCCGACTTTGCAGACCGGCTTGACACTGATGTAATACATGGTATTTTTTTTCAACTTTTTCTTTTTAAATTTTTTCAGGGTGTAGCTGGTGTTTTTACTTTTAACGGTGTCTACTTTCGTAAAAGTTTTCGTATCGTAGCTTGTGGAAACGTATATTTCATATGCGGAAGCACCGGAAACTTTTGACCAGTTGATCTTTATTCCTGAGCCGGACTGTTTTGCAGTAATCTTTTTAGGCGAGGTGCCAAAAGTAATGACGGTACTCCATGGACTGTAAACTTTTTGCTTAGTGCCTGCAAGTGTGACATAGGAACGGACTCTTGCTGAATAAAAAGTGCCTGCTTTGATTTTTTTTGAATTGGTATATGTTCCAAGGTAACTGTAAAATTTTGTTTCGTTTACAATCGGTTTTTTAAATTTTTTGGAATCAGAAACTTTTGTTATCTGCAACTGAAATGCTTTGGCACCATTAATGCCTTTCCATTCAAAGCTGGCATCTCCGGGATAAGCAGTTGTCACTTTAAAATCACGTATTTTCTTTGGAAGTGTTGTGGCGTAGGTTTCTGTGTAAGTATTAGAAACAGCTGTAAAGTCAGAATTGCTGTTTAAGGCATAAACGCAGATTGCATAAGAGCCATCTTCTTTTAAGTTTTTAATCGTACAGGAATTTGTACTTGTGGTAAGTTCCTTGGAAAGATCAGAAAGACCACTTGGATAATATACAACTTTATATCCGGATGCACCGGAAACGGCTGCCCATTTAAAGGACAGGGATGCAGCGGTTGCTTTGGTTCCTGTAATTTTTGATGTTTTATCGCTGATCCGTGCAACAACTTTTAAGGTGTCAGACCAGTTTCCAATATCACAGAGATTTTTATCGTCCGTATAGAAATAGTCGGCAGGAGCAGTGTAGGCGCAGACACGCGCATAAAAAAAAGATTTGCCGGACGGAGCATGTATTTTCGCAGTCGGTTCGTAATAGGAACCTTCATCCTTCCAGGTGATTTTGTCCTCGCTTGTTTCAAGACGATAATAGATGGTCTGGTCACCTGACGAAACCGCATCCCAGGTAAGGGTAATATCTGGATTTTCGTAAGGCTCAATATCTGTTTCTTTTAAATTTGTGACAGTTGCAGTCTTTGCTTCGACATTTACATTTGCCAAAATAAGCAGAATAAATGCAAAAGTAAAAGCCAGTGCAAACTTCAATAAGGTTGTTACATAAGATTTTGTTTTCATAAACTCTCCATTCCTGCGCATGCTGCGCAAATACGCCTGTCAGATAGACAGGGACTAAACTGCTTTTAGTGTAACATATTTTGATGATGAAAGGAATGGAGAAAAATATATTAATTTGCAGTGATTGCTTCTCGAATGGCAAGCAAAAAAAGTAGAGTGGATCAGGCGCTTGACTTTTTACACATTCCATGCTAGATTGAAAATAATCGTAAAAAATAAAACACCATGAAAAAGAGAGTACATCTGTTGGAACTTTACAGAGAAGTTTCTATAATTCCGGGAAAGGCGTTGTGAGACATGTATTTTAAGAAAAACTGTGTCACAGAAAATGAAAGGTCGAACCGGAATAAGGCTGAGAGGAAACGGGCGAACATAGATGGAAGATGGCTTTGGAGTGGCAGGACTGAACTGTTTTAGAAAACGACAGATAAGTCCCGACAGGTCCGCCTGTTACAGCGGGAGATATTACAGCAGATGCGCATCGGTACAGTATGTATCCGGGCAGTCCGTGAGATATCGGAATGAGGCTGGCATTTTGTTCCAGTAAATGGGAGTGGTACCACGGGATAACGTCTCGTCTTCTTTTTAGAGGACGGGACTTTTTTGTTATAATCCGCATCCATAAGCAAATTATTAAGAAAGAAGGAAATACACATGAGCAACAAAGGAAAATTTTATATGACAACAGCGATTGCCTATACATCCGGCAAGCCGCACATTGGAAATACCTATGAGATCGTACTTGCAGATGCAATCGCAAGATTCCGCCGTCAGGAGGGGTATGATGTTTACTTTCAGACAGGAACCGACGAACATGGTCAGAAGATTCAGGAAAAAGCTGAAAAAGCTGGAATCACTCCAAAGGAGTATGTAGACAATGTAGCCGGAGAGGTAAAACGGATCTGGGATCTGATGAATACTTCCTATGATAATTTTGTCCGTACAACTGATGAAGACCATGAGAAACAGGTAAAAAAGATCTTCAAAAAATTATACGATAAAGGTGATATCTATAAGGGTTCTTATGAGGGGCTTTACTGTACACCGTGTGAATCCTTCTGGACAGAATCACAGCTTGTAGACGGCAAATGCCCGGACTGCGGACGTGAGGTCCAGCCGGCAAAAGAGGAAGCATATTTCTTTAAAATGAGCAAATATGCTGACAAGCTCATCGATTACATTAATGAGCATCCTGAATTTATCCAGCCGGTTTCCAGAAAAAATGAGATGATGAACAACTTCCTGCTTCCGGGATTACAGGATCTTTGCGTTTCCAGGACATCATTTTCCTGGGGTATTCCGGTAGATTTCGATCCAAAACATGTCGTTTATGTGTGGCTGGATGCTCTGACCAACTATATCACCAAGATCGGATACGATGCAGACGGCAATTCCAGTGATCTGTTCAACAAAAACTGGCCGGCAGACTTACATCTGATCGGAAAAGATATCATCCGTTTCCATACGATTTACTGGCCGATCTTTTTGATGGCACTGGATCTGCCATTGCCAAAACAGGTATTTGGACATCCGTGGCTCTTACAGGGCGGCGAGAAGATGAGTAAATCCAAAGGAAATGTGATCTACGCAGATGATATGGCTGATTTATTTGGCGTGGATGCAACACGTTATTTTGTACTGCACGAGATGCCGTTTGAAAATGACGGAATTATTACCTGGGATCTTGTCATCGAGCGTTATAACTCTGACCTTGCAAATATTCTTGGAAACCTTGTAAACCGTACCATCTCCATGAGCAATAAATATTTTGACGGTGTGGTAAAGAGTACAGGTGTGACAGAGGAAGTTGACGCAGACTTAAAGGCAGTTGTGACATCTACAAGAGATAAAGTTGCAGAGAAGATGAAAAATCTGCGTGTGGCAGATGCAATCACAGAGGTATTTAATTTATTCCGCCGCTGCAATAAATATATTGACGAGACAGCACCATGGGTACTTGCAAAGGATGAGGCAACAAAAGACCGTCTGGCAGAAGTGCTTTACAACCTGGTAGAGTCCATCACCATCGGAGCATGTCTGTTAAAGAGCTTTTTGCCGGAGACAGCAGACCGTATTTTAGCGCAGCTCAATACAAGTATGCGTGAATATGATGATCTTGATAAATTCGGACTTTATGAGAATGGAAACAAAGTGACAGAAAAACCGGAAATCCTTTTTGCACGTTTAGATGCCAAAGAGATCATGCCAAAGATTGATGCGATCCGTGAAGCACAGAAAGCAGAATTTGAGGCAGAGCAGAAAGCACTTGGCGAACTGCCGGATACTGCAGAGGCGGCAGGCGAAGCAATCGATATCGAGGCAAAACCGGAGATCGAATATGATGACTTTATGAAAATGCAGTTCCAGGTCGGAGAGATCATTTCCTGTGAAGCTGTGCCGAAGTCAAAGAAATTATTATGTTCTCAAGTAAAAGTCGGAAGTCAGGTAAAACAGATTGTTTCCGGTATCCGTAAATACTACACGCCGGAAGAGATGGTCGGCAAAAAAGTAATGGTACTTGTGAACTTAAAACCTGCAAAACTTGCCGGAGTTTTATCGGAGGGAATGTTATTATGTGCAGAGGATGCAGAGGGTAATCTTGCATTGATGACACCGGAAAAAACAATGCCGAGCGGAGCAGAGATCTGCTAGGATAAAAAGAAATAAAAATCCCCTTCTATTGATTTCAAGTGAAGGGGATTTTTTGAACGATTTTGTAAACGGGTATAGCATGATGTTGGGGTCAAATAGTGCATTCAAGTATTTAGAGGGGGAGTTATGGATAGGATCATAATTTTAATCATAGTGTATCTTATTACATGTTATATATGGAAAAAGATCGAATGTTCCAGATATATTAAGGTACATAATGCCGTACTTTTTCTATCCAGCATAATGGTGGCTGCCGGCTGTATAACAGCATTAAATCCGGTATATATGATTTTGGGCGCGATCATCATAATATTATTGGATTGTTTGGCAAAAAAGATATGGACTGCATAAGATCTTCCTCTGTGATCACTTTTATTTTCACCAAAGTATATGCCACAAAATGAATCGAGGGGATCAGCTAGTCCTTCCCCGGATGGAAACACCAATCCGCCTTTGGACTCACGGGAAAAATAAAAAGCAAAAATGCCCGGATAAGGTAATAAAATTGCGCAGTTCTGCCGATGTTAAAAATATATGAACGGATTCATTTTCCATGGCAGATATAAGAGCGTCAATATGAGATGGAGGTTTTATCAGACAGCTTGTCATGGGTTCAGGGAGGAATATGAGCTATGGGAATTTCAGTAAACGGTGCCGGAAGCACCACGGGGGCAGCGGCAATAGCGGGAACGCTGACCATCAAAAATGCAAATAAGGATGCGCGGGCGCGTATTGCGTATGTCTGTGGGAAGAGCAAAAGCAGCGGTACAAAGAAAAAACTGAATTATAATTATAAGGAAGTTTCCAATCAGCTTTTGCGTGCAAAGAAGCCGCAGGGGGCAGCAAATGCGCTGACAAAGGCAAAAAGCAGGCTTGCCACTTTGCAGCGGTATGCAGCAACTGGGGAATATGACAGTAAGGAAATCTCTGCTGCAGTTGCACATGCGAGACGGATGGTAGAGTGTGCGCAGCTTAAAGTGCGTCATTTGAAACAGGAAGAGATAGAAAATAGAAAATATAAAAGCGAAAACAAGTCTGAGGCGACGCAGAAGAAAGGTGAGATCAAGCGCCGCGCGGCAAATAAAGAGCGCGAGTTAAAGGAAAAAATTGCAATCGAAGAGATCCAGAACGTACAGAAAGAAAAGGCAAAACGGATTGAAATACGGCAGAAGCGCAACAGTCACAGACGACAGGAGCAGAGCAAGATCAGCGAAGCAGATATGAAATACATCAAAGACCAGATGGGAAACCGCAATACATCTGATATATCATCGGATTCCGGTGTGATTGTGAGTTTATCTGCCGAGTCCACAAATTTACAGCTGACAGAGGCACAGATTAAGATGCAGGCACAGCAGGATGCGGAGTTAGAGACAGATCAGGCAATGACCGGTGACAGCAGTGCATTGTCGCAGAGTATGCCGATGTCGTCCGCGGCAGCTGCATCGGGCACAGCGTCTGCACCAGAATCAAGTATGACGGAAAATATTAATATTTCCATTTAAGAAAACAACACAGTATTAAATTACAAAGAGAGAGGGGTTCCCGTAAAACCACACGTAGTAGTTTTACAGGAACCCCTCTCTTTATACATGATAACAGCTTGTCTGTAAAGAAGACTGTCTGATGTTACTGATAGGAATAGAATGTTTTCTGTCCACTGTAAGAAACACCGGCAATTTCACGGGATTCTGCAGTGGTTGTCTTGTAAAGTTTTTTGTTTACCTTAACATTGTTAGCAACAACATAATAGTAATAACTCTTGTTTTTATTTAAACCTTTGTTGGTAAGGTTTGTGGATTTCACAGTCTTTATTTTCTTAAAGCCAGTTTCCGGGCTTGTGCTGCGGTATACGGTGTAACTGGAAGCACCCTTGATTTTTGCCCAGGAAACTTTGATGGTTTTTCCGCTGCGTTTTAAGGAAACCTTCGGCTGGGCAATGACAGTTTTATTGCCGGACCATGAACCGTAAATGGAAGTACCATCAATGTCTTTGTAGGCGCGGACTTTAAAGATAAATCCCTGGTTCTTGATGGAGGCTAATTTAAAGGAAGCGGAGGTATCTGTTGTCTTAAAATTCTTTACCTTTTTTCCGGCAAGATTTGTGATGTAGACTTCGTAACCGGAATTGTTGTAGGAGGCGGAGTCCCATTTGATGGTCACGCGGTTTTTGACAGAATCCCATTTCTCCAACACGTTGTCCTTGATCTTTCCTGCAGCCGTATAACAGTCATGTCCTGATGTTGTATAAAAGCCGGTTTCATAGCCGGAGCCGGATTCGCGCATTGCGGCAATGCTGACTTCATAGTGTGTGTCAGGGTCAAGTCCCGTGATCGTGTAGCTGGTCTGGTCGGTACTTCCGCTTAAAAACCAGCTTCCGCCCATTTCATAATATACTTTGTAAACAGTGGTGCCCTCAGCAGCTTCCCAGGAAACGGAAATGGAGTTGGTGTTTCCACCGGTCTGTTTTACGTCATCAGAGGAAATAATGGAAGGGCTTGTAACTACTTCAACTGGTGTACACCAGTCAGAAAAAGTGGAATCTCTGGTTGGATCCCCCCAATTTCCATTATCAAAACTTCTGGCACGGACATAATAAGAACGTCCACTGTTTAAGGTATAGAAACTGTAAGATAATCCGCGAGTGTAGTTACTGGATGACCAGTTTGCACCGTCCATGGAGTATTGAACATCGTATCCATAGGCATTGATATCTTTATCCCATGTTACATTAAAGTAATCGCTGCTTGCATCAGTCTGATGCAGGTTCAGCACACCGGTCAGTGTTCCGGCCCACACGGTGGCAGGGCTGCCGGAGAGCTGCGGTACGAACAGGCATGCGAGAATGAGCAGACAGCCGGCAAATAACCTTGAACACAGACTGTATGCAGTTTGTTTTTTTGAGTGTTGATTTTCTTTCATAACATTGATTCCTCCTTGGAACATTATTTTTTATCAATCGTATATACATAATGGATATTTGTATATTTCCTGATCAGTGAACGGCTGAGATCGATACATTCGCCATTTCGGATACCGGAGTCGTTGACTTTGATCACACCGTCTTTTAAGTAAGCCACTTCCGTGTGATAACCATCCTGTCTTATGAGCACGCCCTGTGGACGGCTTGCAAGATAGTTGTATAATTCCTGTTTTCTTGCAGCTTCGGATTTGCCGGTCAGGGTGTATCTGGTAACTTTGACGCCGTATTTTTTCTCTATTTTTGCACTGTTAAATGCGACACTTCCCATGACGTCATAGAGCTTGTCCGGGTCACAGTCGTATCCCATTGCGTGAAGTACCATGGCAGGGGCACAGCAGAAACAGGAAACAAGACGTTCATTATAGGAAAACTTCCAGCCATCCAGCTGATAATAATAAGGCATACCGGAGGAAACGTTTGCGGCATTTCCCTGCGGTGTTTTGGATGGGGAAGAGTTACTGCCGGATGACGTTTTGGTGCAATATGCACTGGCTAAGGGGCTCGCCTCGGTTGTGACAATTTTTCCGGATACCTTGTACACGGCTGAAATGCGGAAATAATAATTCTTTTTGTAGGCAAGATTTGGAATCGTTGCCTTTGTGCCGGTTACAGTCGCGCAGGCGCGGAACTTTCCATTTGGTGAGGTGGACTGATAAATTTTGTATTTCAGTGCACCGTCGCATTTTACCCAGGTCAAAAGAACCTTGTTTTTGGAGCTGGAAGCCTTGCTGATGCGTGGGTTATCCAGCCATTTGGCGTAGAGAGTGATATTTTTGGTGGTTCCTTTTTTTATGGATGCGACCGGTTTGGTATACTTTTTGTCCGTAAACCATCCTCCAAAAGTGAAATCCGTCCGTGAAGGATCTTTGAGCGTAATGGTTTTACTTTTTTTCTTAAATTCATCCGGGTTTGCTGAGTTGTTAACGCCCCCGTTTAAAATATAAGTGATCGTATAGCCGCCGGTCGATTTCCAGTGGGCATGCAGGGTCGCATCATCTGTGAGGGTACAGATGGTTTCTGCCGTGATTTTCGTGCCGCCCTTTTCTTTGGTATACCAGCCCTGAAATGAGAAACCGCTCCTGGAGACTGCGGGAAGTTCACCGTAAGGTGCGCCAGTGGTGACCTGAATCGTATTGAAGGAACTGGTGATATCACCGCCGTTCTCATTGAAATAAACGGTGAACCCTTCGTCCTCATCGTCTTCGTCATTGGCAATGTTCTCGGTGTCATCTTCCGTGTCATCCTCGTCGTCTGCTTCTGTTCCGTCTGTATTTTCATCTTCATCGTAGTAGGAGTACGCAAAAGTGGGAACAGGTGAAAAAGAGACGAAAAAGATGGTGGTAAAAAGTAAAAGCAGACCACATAAAACATGTCTTTTCATAACCTCATCTCCTTTCTTTGAGTCAATTATAACAATACTAAAGTATTTTGTAAATGGGCATTGTGCGCATAATACTTACCTAATATGAAAAAAATACAAAACGAAAAAAAGTCTGGGAGTGGGGAGACAGGCGCCAAGGAAAATCATAGGGGGAAATGCAGAAAGCGTATGCTGGGAGAAGTGATCCATAATTTAAGAAAATCAAGAAATTTAAGCCAGGTTGATGTTGCGAGGGAACTTGGTGTATCGAAACAGAGTGTTTCAAACTGGGAAAATGATAATATACTTCCGTCCATCGATATGTTAATTAAGATTGCATGCTTTTTTTCCGTCAGCACAGATTATCTCTTAGAACTGGATGGGCGAAGCTATCTTGAGGTCAGCGGGCTGACTTTAGAACAGCTCTCACACATCCAGGTGATCATCAATGATCTGAGAAAGAATAATGACCGCAAATAAAAAGGGATATGTTAAAATAGAGACTAAAGGAGTGAAGAAGATTATGATATTTGAAACACATGCACATTATGATGATGAACGGTTTGAGGAGGACAGAGATGCATTGATCACATCTATGCCGGAGCGCGGTGTAGGAACGATCATCAATGTCGGTGCCTCGATCGAATCCACGAAAACAACGCTTGCGCTGTCGGAGAAGTATCCGTTTGTCTATGCAGCAGTCGGAGTACATCCGAGCGATATCAGTGGTCTGAATGAGGAAACATTTGCATGGTTAAGAGAGCAGACTAAAAAAGAAAAAGTCGTTGCTGTCGGAGAGATCGGGCTGGATTATTACTGGGACAAAGAGCTGGAAGTACAAAAACAGCAGAGATACTGGTTTGCGGAGCAGATGAAACTGGCAAGGGAAGCATCGCTTCCTGTGATCATTCATTCCAGGGATGCAGCAGCGGATACTATGGAAGTCATGAAATCGGTACATGCGGAGGAAATACCGGGAGTGATCCACTGTTATTCTTATTCAAAAGAGATGGCACAGGAATTTATAAAAATGGGATACTATATTGGTGTCGGCGGTGTTGTGACCTTTAAAAATGCGAAAAAACTAAAGGAAACTGTACAGGAGATCCCACTTGAGAGAATTCTTCTTGAGACAGACTGCCCATATATGGCACCAGAGCCACACCGTGGGGAGCGAAACGATTCTTCATACATCCCGTTTGTGATCGAAAAGATCGCAGAATTAAGAGGAATTACGCCGGAGGCAGTGGAACAGGCGACGAGGGAAAATGCGGAAAGGCTGTTTCGTATCATGTAATTTATTTTCTACTAAGTTCCGGTGTATCCCCCCAAAAGCGCTTCGGAATGTTCTGCACCTGGAGTTTTGGATTGATCCGCGCCTGAATCGCAATGTGGTTAAAAAAGGTTAGCCACAGTTTCTGATACGCAGACTCTTTTTCGGAGGTGCGTTTTAAAAGTTCCTGATCTATGCCGGAGGCATCCACCAGCATGAAGTTCTTGCCGGCGGCATGGACTGCGGCAAGCTGCCGATTCTCATCATATATCATAAAATTCTCCTGTGGGAGACGATCGGTAAAGTGCTCTGCCAGTATTGGCAGGGCGTTATTTTTTGGATGGATTGTGGAAAATAGAACGCCATTTTCCAGTTCCGAAAAACGAAGAAAGCCGAGCAGGTGATGTGCTTCGTTTGCGGTAGCACGCGACAATGTAAACAGGCGGTGGACATAAGGATTGGAAAGATCATGGATGGCGCGTGTTCCGGCGGCTGTATTTAGACCAAGTACGAGAGTGTGGTAAACAGCGTCGGCTTTGTCCAAGTCATTCTTTTTCGCAGGAACAATGGAGAGGATCGCATTTAAAATGGCATCGTAAAATTCACTGCCAAGCCTGCGCTGGATGGTGCGGGCGACTTTATCTGCCTTTTCTGTGGAAGTTTCCACATGGATATACTCATAAAACAGTTGAT
>ULXP01054832.1_pt1 | contig 52361 bp, 43 predicted proteins | sample 1961351 | NCBI WGS metagenome assembly ULXP01 (sample SAMEA4835840, study PRJEB28245) | human gut metagenome | biome: gut microbiome; material: fecal sample | place: Denmark | collected 2008 | reverse complement strand
TTTTCATTGATCTTCCTCCTAGAAATAATGTTACGGAACACCGCTGCAATGTGAATGTCCAGGACACACCGCTTGGTATTCAATAAATTGTTTATAGTTTAAATGTCGCTCCGGGGCTTTGGATTGACATTACTTCACTATCACAGACTTAAATAGTATAGTACACGACGCCTTGTGTGTCAAGAATTTTTTTACTTTCTGACAAACTATTTATAAATAAACTGACGATCCAAATTAATTCAGAAAAAGCAGACATCCTTTATCCGATGTCTGCCTCCCATCTGTCTATTTCGTTATTTCAAACTTAAATTTATTACTGCTCCAGACATTATCCTTAAAATGAATTTCGATTGTTTTCCAATCCGTAGGAACCTCATATCCGATTACACCATTCATTTTTTTCCCTGCAGCAATGGTTCCATCTAACTGATTTTGATCATTTTTCTCCAAAAGAGCACTCACTGAATAATTCAGTGCATAATCATCTGCATATGCCTCAAAACTCGCCACACTGCTTATATTTATCTCAGAATCAGAATTATTTGCGATCTCAAACTCTACCAGAACAAACTCATTTCCATCCGACGGTTTATTATACTCCGATCCGCTGCTCTGCGTATAATTGACCATTGTAACCTGCACATCATTCATTTCTGCTGTTTCACCAATTCCAAATATTTCTTTTTCACTGTCCTCCTGTTTAGCAGAGTCAATTTCTGCCGTATCATTCATCACATCAGCCTCGTTATTTGTATTGTTCTGTGTCGCAACATTTTCTACCTTTTTCGGTTTATCTGATCCACCACCTGACACTGCTCCGATCAGCACAACTGCTATCACAGCGATCACGATCCATTTCCCGATACCGCCCTGCTTCTTTCTGCAATTCGGGCAGACCTTCGCTCCTTTCGGTATCTCACTCTTACAGTGTTTACACAATTTTGTTTCGTTTTCCATTTCATAATCCTCCTTGTTTTGCAATTTATCCTACTTTATGCTACTTTATCCTACTTAGTGGTATATGTCAACCATTTATCGTATATATAAAAATAGAGTTAATTCATTGAAAACGAAATGAGGCTGTCTATGAAACCATTAAAAAATAAAGTAAGCATCACACTTGATTCAGACATCATTGAACAGTTAAAGTTCCTCGCTGAGCAGGACGACCGTTCTTTTTCCCAATATATCAATATGATATTGAAGGAATATCTGACCCAGGCGGACAAAAAGAAAGAAGCGTAAAACATTTCTGCCTTATGCTTCTCTTATCTTAACTATATTTCTTTTATTTTTGGTATGCTCTGTGCATACATTTTCAAATTACATGATATTGCAGTCAAACCCTATATCCGGGTTGGCTGATTGACAAATTCCATTTAAAATAATACAGCTTCTAAGGTCACACAGATAATGGCGGCTGCAAAAAGAAATAGAATTTCCGCTGCCACATAGACACAGATTCTTATGAATCTGATCTCACTATTTGCAAATGGTATTTTTCTCCGCATCCCCCTATAGTCACAGACAAAAAATATAAATACGATCTGCGACAGCCAGACCACCAGTCGTTCCAGCGTCAATTCTGACTGCGGGAGCAGTTTTCCATTCGCATCATGCGCTTCTAACGACCACGCAGTAACTGTGGTCAGTGCATATCCTATGACTGCAACAACCATCTTCCATATTTTCCCCGTCCGAAATCCCGGTATTTTATAAAATGGGATTTCACCGGCTTGATTTTTCTTACAGCTCTGCGCACAATAAAACTTATTTTTATCACTATCCATACTACTGCAGGGGATTTCCGCTGCATTGCAGATATCCGCCTTAAGCTCATCCACATTCTGATACCGGTCCTCAGGGTTTATCTTAGTGCATTTTAACACAATCGTCTTAAATTTTCCTTCGGTCAGCTTTTCCATCGGGAAATCTCTCACAAGCATATAATTAAGCAGCACACCCAACGCATAAATATCGGTTCTTGCATCCGTCTGTCCGAACCCAAACTGTTCCGGCGCCGCATAGCCTTGCGTTCCCATCATAACAGTATCCTTTGACTTGCCCGGCTGGTAAATTCTTGCAATGTCAAAATCAATCAGCTTCACTTCTCCCTCATTGGTCAGAATTACATTCTCTGCTTTCAAGTCTCTACATATGACTGGCATTTTCGCATTGTGCAAAGGGTAAAGTGCATTGCACAGACAGATTATGATATCAGCAGCATCTTTCTCTGAAAAAATTTTTTCTTTTAGTATTTCTTCGAGATTTTTTCCACTTAAATACTCTTCGATCACGATCAGATTCGTATTGGTCTGAATACACTCATAGATCTTTGGTATATACGGATTCGGATTTTCCTTTAAAAAAAGATAGATTTCCTCCAGATCCAATGCAATATACTTTCGCACACCAATAACGCCATTCACTTTATTCCTTACGATATGTACTTTTTCATTATCATCCAGTCTGCCAAGATCCACATATTCTGACAAACGGTACTCTTCATCCAGCCGCATATAACTTCCTACCATTTTCTTGCATTCATCTGTACAACACGATATTATAAATGTCAGGGCAGTTCACGCACCCAGACCATCATTTACAATTTGTAGTATAAAAGTATTTTATTATTATTTACAGGACAATTCAAGGAGACTTTATGGATCAGAAAACGACCGGCGAGCTGATGCAGCTCCTCTCTTCCGCCAAAAATATTTCCGATTTAAAACAATATACAGATGCTCTTCCAGATATGACTTCTTCCGTGACTTTTCCGGAATATCTTAACAAACTGATGCGCACCCGCAGCATGACCGCTTCTAAATTGATCGCAGCTTCCCAGATCCAGCGCAATTACGGATACCAGATCTTAGACGGCAGGCGAAGTCCTTCCCGTGATAAAGTCATTTCTCTCTGTCTTGCACTAAAGCTTGAGCTCCCGGAAACACAGCGTGCTCTCACACTCACAAAAAACGGACAGCTCTATTCCAAAAGCAAACGGGATTCCATCCTCATTTTTGCTTTAGGAAAAAAGCTGTCCGTGATTGACACAAACATGCTTTTAGAAGAAATGAATGAGCCTGTTTTAAACTGACTTACTTCTCTTCAAACTCAATTCCCATCATCGTAAGCCCATGTGCCGGTGCCGTAGGTCCTGCCGCACTGCGGTCTTTCTTTAAAAGAATCGCTTCCATTGCCTCCGGTTCGATCGCACCACCACCGACCTGCACTAATGTTCCCGCAATGATCCGTACCATATTATAAAGAAACCCGTTGCCTGTTACACGGATTGTGATAATATCCCCTTCTTTTTCCACATCACAGGCATAAATCGTGCGCGCTGTCGTCTTTACCTGTGCACCGATCGCACAGAAACTCTTAAAATCATGTTCCCCCACCAGATAAGATGCCGCTTTTTTCATCTTCTCCACATCTAGCGGATAATGATAAAAATAGGTATCCAGCCGTCTCGTCGGCATACGGAATGTCCTGTTTAAAATGCGGTACTCATAAGTCTTTCTGCTGTTCTGATAGCGCGGATGCCAGCCATCCTCCACCTCAGAAGACCCCTGTACCACAATATCTTCCGGCAGTCTCTGATTGAGTGCAAACGCAATTTTATCTGCCGGCATCCTTGTATTCGTATCAAACACTGCAATATTTCCAAGCGAATGTACGCCAGAATCCGTCCGGCTCGCACCGCTCACCACGATCTCCTCTCCCAGAAGATTCGAGAGATTCTTATTTAACACTTCCTCTATGGTGATGCCGTTCGGCTGCACCTGCCATCCTTTATAATTCGTGCCGTCATACGCCACGGTCATTTTTACACGCATAGTAACCCTCATTTCTGAGCAACTTGTTGCGAAGAGACGACGAGAATCTCAAATTCTCGTCTGTCATAAAAGCTATTTGTTTTTGCTCAGAAACAAATAGCCGTGCGAAAAATAAACTATCGAACTTATTTTTCACACTAACTTCCTGTTTTCAAAATAAAGAGTCGCTTGCGACTCTTTCGCGCCCTGGCGGTGCTGTTTACAGCTAACTTCTTCTCCGCGAGATGCGCATCCCGCCCGGAGGGCTTTTTCATTCATAGGACGTAATTTCCTATAAATTCAAAAAAATTGCACAAAGCTGCTCACATTTTTCAGCTTTGTGCAATACACTTCGCTTTTACTGTGGAAACGGTAAAAAGAATCTGCACAGCAGTATAACCACAAAATATCCGATCACAAGCACATACGCTTTATGATCCACTCCCGCATAACGCAGCGGTTTCATCTTAGTTCTGCCCTCACCGCCATTGTAACAGCGCGCCTCCATCGCCATCGCAAGGTCATCGGCACGACGGAACGCAGAAACAAACAGTGGCACCAAAAGAGGAATCATATTTTTCACTCTCTGCAGCAGATTTCCGCTCTCAAAATCAGCACCTCTCGCCATCTGTGCTTTCATGATCTTATCTGTCTCCTCAATGAGAATCGGAATAAAACGGAGTGCAATCGACATCATCATCGCAATCGCATGTACCGGAACACCAATTTTTGATAAAGGCATCAATGATTTTTCCAGACCGTCTGTAAGCTGGTTTGGTGTCGTTGTAAGCGTCATGATCGAAGTTCCAAGGATCAGGTAGGTCAGACGGATCGCCATCAGGATCGCATTCTGTGCACCCTCTGCCGTAATCTTAAAGATCCAGAACTTCACAATCGGCGTACCCGGTGTCAAAAAAAGGTTAAATGCCGCAGTAATCAGCATCAGCACCACAATTGCCTTTAATCCTTTTACCATAAACTTGAAAGGAACTTTTGACGACCTGATGCAAAAAATCAAAAAAACAGTTGCAACGAAAAGTGCCGCAATCCCTTTAAAACAAAATAGCGAAATAATATAAATAAATGTAGCAAACAGTTTTACGCGCGGGTCCAGTTTATGAATGACGGAATCCGCCGGATAATACTGGCCCAGTGTAATATCTCTTAACATCTTCTTCCTCCGAACCGTTACATATGAAAGTCTGTTTTCCCGGAATCAATTCCGGTCAGCGCCTCAAGCAGACAAGCTCTTGCCTCCGCTACCGTGGTTGCATCTGTATCAACATTCAGACCTTTTTCTTTCAGTTCATGCATCAGGTAAGTCACCTGCGGTGCTGCAAGTCCAACCGCCTCAAGTTCTTTATAATGACGGAACACTTCTTTGGGCGCACCGTCTAACATCACACTGCCGTGATTCATCACGATAATGCGCTCCACATATTTCGCAACATCTTCCATACTGTGCGATACTAAAATAACCGTAATGCCGCGCTCTCTGTGCATCCGCTCCACAAGATCTAAGATCTCGTCACGTCCTGCCGGGTCAAGCCCTGCCGTCGGCTCATCTAAGATCAATACTTCCGGCTTCATCGCAAGTACACCCGCGATCGCAACACGGCGTTTCTGTCCACCGGAAAGATCAAACGGAGACTGGTAATAAAGTTCTTCCGGCAGTCCGACACTCCGCAGTGCCTCAAACGCCCGAAGTCCTGCCTCCTCTTTCGATAATCCCTGATTTTTTGGTCCAAAACACACATCATCAAAAATCGTTGTCTCAAACAACTGATGCTCCGGATACTGGAATACCAGCCCGACACGGTTTCTTAATTCACGCAGATCAAAATCATCTTCATAAATATCCTGGCCGTGAAAATAGATCGTCCCGGAGGTTGCTTTCATTAATCCGTTCAAGTGCTGGATCAGTGTAGACTTTCCAGAACCGGTATGTCCGATCACGCCGATAAACTGTCCGTCCTCAATTTTTAGGTTCACGTCCTTTAATGCCTGAATCTGGTACGCGGTCCCCTCGCTGTATACATAATTCACTTTATCTAAAATAATTGACATGTTCATCCTCATTTCTCAGTCAATCTGCGCAATCCGCAGAATATGTCCCACAAGTTCTTCCCTCGTTAACACACCAAGCGGAATATCAAGCCCTGACTGTCTGAGCAGATCTGCAAGGATCGTAATCTGTGGCACATCCAGCCGGTATTCTTTTAACTTTCCGACCTGGGAAAAGATCTCGCGCGGCGTTCCCTGCATGACGACTTTTCCCTTGTCCATCACGATCACCTTATCTGCACCAACGACTTCTTCCATATAATGTGTGATCAGGATAATCGTGACACCTTTTTTCTGATTCAGTTCATGTGCAGTGCGGATGACATCCGCTCTTCCGTTCGGGTCAAGCATCGCAGTCGGCTCGTCTAACACGATACATTTCGGCTCCATCGCAACGACACCGGCGATAGCAACACGCTGTTTCTGTCCACCGGAAAGCTTATTCGGCGAATGATGACGGTACTTTAACATACCGACTGCCTTTAAGCTCTCCTCCACACGCTGCCAGATTTCATCCGTTGGCACACCGATATTTTCCGGTCCGAATCCAACATCCTCCTCTACTACACTCGCAATGATCTGGTTGTCCGGATTCTGGAAAACCATTCCGGCAGTTTTTCGCACCGGAATGACATTTTCTTCCTTTGACACATCCATACCGTCCACAAAAAGGCTTCCCTCGGACGGGGCTAACAGTGCATTCATATGCTTGGCAAGCGTAGATTTACCGGAACCGTTATGTCCTAAAATTGCGATAAAATCTCCCTGCTTCACATCGAGATCGACATGATCTAAGGCAGTCTGGATCGACTCTACATTTCCCTCTTCATCACGTCTGATATATTCATGCACAAGCTGTTTTGCCTTAATAATTCCCATCTGTTTCTATTCCTTCCCGTATCAGTCGTCCCAGCGCAGTCTGTGCAGTTCTCCCTGCAGCTTCATGTGATCAAACTGATTCTGTCTAAGTGCCTCATAGAGCACGATCGCAACCGAATTAGACAGGTTTAACGAACGCGTCTCCCCGATCATTGGAATCCGCACACAGGTATCCGGGTTTGCTTTTAAAATCTCCTCCGGGATTCCTGCACTTTCTTTTCCAAACATAATATAGCAGTCCGGCTCGTAAGAAACTTCTGTGTATACATGGCGTCCTTTTGTCGTAGCCATATAGATTTTTGCGTCCGGATTTTTCTCACAAAAATCATCCCAATTCACATAAGTCGTCACATCCAGTTCACTCCAGTAATCCATCCCGGCACGCTTGATTGACTTTTCATCGAGATGAAATCCCAGCGGCTCGATCAGGTGGAGTCTTGTCCCTGTTGCGACACAGGTTCTTCCGATATTTCCGGTATTTGCCGGAATCTCCGGCTCATATAATACAATGTTTAACTTTGCCATAATGCTCCTTATTTCCCACTTTTTTCTCGCAGCCCGGTAATAAATGCCTCCATGCGGTCCATCGCTTCTTTTAAGTTCTCTAACGAATATGCATAGGAAATACGTACAAATCCCTCTCCGCAGTCTCCGAATGCTGTTCCCGGAACAACTGCAAGCTTCTCCGTATTTAAAAGCTCCGTTGCAAACTGCTCGGATGTCATGCCGAATTCGCTGATACACGGGAACACATAGAACGCTCCAAACGGTTCAAAACAGGTAAGTCCCATCTCCTTAAAACGGTGCAGCAGATAGCGGCGGCGACCGTTGTATTCCTCACGCATCTGTGCTACATCCTCATCTCCGTTTTTGAGTGCCTCCACACCTGCATACTGGCTGGTGGACGGTGCACACATGATGGCAAACTGATGGATCTTTAACATCTGCTCAATGATCACACGCGGACCGCAGGCATAACCTAAACGCCAGCCTGTCATGGCATGTGATTTGGAAAAACCGTTGATCACGATCGTTCTCTCCCACATTCCAGGTAAAGATGCGATCGTCACATGTTTTTCAAGATAAGTAAGTTCTGAATAGATTTCATCACTTAACACAAAAATATCATGTTTTTTAATCACTTCCGCGATTTTTTCCAGATCTGACTTTTCCATGATTGCTCCGGTCGGATTGTTCGGGAATGGAAGTACCAAAAGTTTTGTCTTTGGCGTGATCGCAGCCTCTAATTCCTCCGCAGTCAGACGGAATTCGTTCTCCGCCTTTAACTCGATCACGACCGGAACTGCACCTGCTAAAACAGCACATGGCACATAGGACACATAACTTGGCTGCGGGATCAATACCTCATCCCCCGGATCTAACATAGCGCGCATTGCCGCATCGATCGCCTCACTGCCTCCGATCGTTACCATAATCTCATGATCCACATCATAAGATACCCCGTAATGCCGGTTCAGATAACGGTCGATCTCTGTCTTTAACTCTTTTAAACCTGCGTTTGAGGTGTAATGTGTTTTTCCTTTTTCCAGGGAATAAATACCCTCGTCGCGGATGTGCCACGGTGTGTCAAAATCCGGTTCACCGACACCAAGAGAGATCGCATCCTTCATCTCATGTACCACATCGAAGAACTTACGGATCCCGGACGGCTGGATCGTTGTAATTGTTTTATTCAATGGATCTCTCATATTACATCTCTATCCTTTCATCTTTTGCCGGTTCTGCCATAACGGTTCCGTGATCTTTGTATTTTTTCAGGATAAAATTCGTCTTTGTGCTTAAGACAGAATCAAGCGGTGAAAGTTTATCAGAGACAAACTGGGAAACCTCTCGCAGTGTTTTTCCTTCGATCGTCACCATAAAATCAAATCCACCGGAGATCAGATAAACGGAATTTACTTCCGGGTAGTTATAAATACGCTCTGCCACTTTGTCAAATCCCATTCCGCGCTGTGGTGTAACACGCACCTCAATTAAAGCTGTTACTTTTTCAATTCCTGCCTTATCCCAGTCAATTAAAGTATGGTATCCGCAGATGATATGCTCCTCTTCCATTTTCTGAAGCTCATTGACCACAGCTGCCTCATCCACACCTAAAATAATAGCCAGTTCTTTTAAATCAATTCTGCTGTTCTTCTCTATAAATGTTAAAATCTTTTCACGCATGATAATCCTCCATTGTTATGATACTACCTTATATAATTCATCCGTCTTAGGCGGCTCTAAAAACCGTCTCTCATCCTCATTTAACAAAACTCTGTCATTTCCAGCTGTTGCCTTTCCGATGATCGTCGCCGGTATTCCTGCCTTTTTCAGCTCATTTACCAGCAGGTTACCATCGGCTGCTGCCATCAGCATAGAACCGCTTGAAATCAGTTCATATGGATTGATTCCAAAAAATTCACAGATTTCGATTGTCTCCTGACGAACGGGAATCTTTTTTAAATCGATTTCAAGTCCGACGCCAGATGCTTCTGCCATTTCCCAGAGTGCACCAAAGATACCGCCCTCTGTGACGTCATGCATAGCACTAACGCCAGACCGAACGGCGACTGCGGCCTCTGAAAGCACGGATAAATATACATCCAGTTTTTTCGCATTTTCAATAAACGGTACAGAAAATCTTGTCAAAAGCTCTTTTTCTTTTTCCTTTGCAATGATGGAGGTTCCCTCAATACCGATCCACTTAGTCACAAGAATGTCCATGCCAGGCTTTGCACCTCCGGTGGAGATCAGGCATCCGTCTTTTACTTTACCAACGCCGCACACGGAAATAACCGGCTGATTTACAACCGCTGTAATCTCTGTATGACCGCCCATGACCTGCACACCCGCCTTCGCGCATGCTGCCTCTACCTGCTGCATCATCTCCCGCAGTTCGGGTTCTTCGATCTCCGGCGGAAGTAAAACCGTAAGCAGCACGCCGACCGGCTCTGCTCCTGCACTGGCAAGATCATTTGCCGTGATCTGAATCGCAAGCGTACCGATATCCTGTGCCGTTCCCGTGATCGGATCGGTGGACATCACAAGTGTCTCATCCTCCGCAAGCTTGACCGCTGCACAGTCCTCTCCCACTCCGGCGCCTAAAACGACCTCCGGTCTTTTGGTATGTATCTGTTTAAATACGGAGCGTTTCAGTACATTCTCCGGCACTTTTCCAATCTTCATCACAATCTCCATCCCTGTTTATAGTTATAGGCTGGCCCTTCCGGGGCAGCCTCTTTTTTATTCATGACAATAGAATGTTCGCGAAACGTACAATCCTGTTATTTCTTAAATTACTGACCATCTCCGTCGGTGCTTCCACTGGAATCTCCGCTGACATCCACCTGTCCGTCGCCAACAATCGCCTGTTCCTCTGCGGACTGATTCTCTGCCGGCTGCTCCGGTGTGGCTGTTGCCGCTGCCGTATACTGTGCCACTGTGGCATAGATGGTTCCCTCATCGCCGGTCGCTAATGCAGCTCCGACCGCTGCTGAAACATTCGGATCTTCCGATGCTGTTCCAACATTTACGATCTTCGGTGATGCCTTGTAAGTACTCTTATTAAATACTTCACGGCTCTCCTCCACACCGTCTACCGTAACGATTTTCCAAAGCTGTGCCACATATCCGATATGTTTTCCCTGCGACACGCTCATGGCTCCTATCGGATCTCCGGTTGCAACAAACTGTGTACCCGGATCCTGTTCCGATACGACTTCACTCTCATATGTCACCTTACGGTTTGCAGGTCTTGTCTCTTCCCCATAAATGTTGAAATAAACATTTTTCCCGGATGTATATCCTTCGATATAGATCGGTACATCCTGATTATTTACAAATTTTAAATCCTTGTAATCACCCGCGATTGCAGCATCCATGGATGGCTTTACGTAGGTAACGATCATCGAATGATTTGAGCGCTCCGTAACTTCGAGTTCCGCTAAAATTACTGCATTATATAATGTTGTCGAAACCTGGCAGACACCACCACCGTAGGACTGTACCGTCTGTCCATTTTCATAGGCTCCGGCCAGTTCATAACCATTGTCTGCATCTAACGGTCCAATCGTCTCATATACCGAAAATTCTTCGCCCGGATACAAAACAGTTCCGTTGATCTTTCCTGCTGCCGTCGTAATATTGTCACAGCGGTTCTGGGTAGAAGAACTGTAATTCGTATTGAATCCTCCGAGCAGATCTTTGACCTTGGAAAGTTCTTCCTCGCTTCCCTTCGGTTCCACGATCTCTGCTACAAGTTCAATATTTCCACCCTGTCCGTCCCAGTCATCACTGACATAATTTTCAATCGCAGCAATCGACTTTTCTACATTGACCTCAACACCCTGTGATCCTTTGATGATCTTAAACGCACCATTTTCGCGCACCAGTCCGTTGTCTACTGCTTTCTTATCAAGTTCATCTGCCTTCTCGGCAAGCAGTTCGGAAACGGTATCATGATCTACATTCAACGCCATGTCAATGACAACACTGCCATTTTCAAGGTCTTTCTTATCTTTGTATCTTTTGATCAGATTGCCTCTTTTTCCGACATCCATTGCCTCTGAAACAACATTCATATCGGTAAACTCAAGTGCCAGATCTGATGCCTTTACCTGCGTGCTATGCTCTCCTGCAGTCAATGTAAATACGGCTTCCCCCGCATTATTCACATAATCAGTCACTGCATCTAAGGCTTCCTGCTTCGTCATTCCACTGACATCGATATTGCCAATACATACTCCCTGCGCAATACGGTCTGTGTCTTCCGCTTTTGCCTGCGCCGGATTTAAAATGATGCCAAATGCCACGGTCAACCCCAGAGCTGCTAATATTTTACCCGTTTTTTTCATCTTTTCCCTCTGAAACTATTACTTTTACTGAATCTTTGTTGTTCATTTTATCACAACTGCCCTCTTTTTCAAGATGCATTACCACGAATATATTTGACTGTTTCCCCTGTTTTTAGTATATTTTACATGAACAGATTTATTACAACAGTGCCGCAAGTACAGTAGTAAGCAACATTGTTCCAACCAGAATGATCACAACTGCTGCAAGTACTTTTTTATTTTTCTTTTTACTAAAATCATACATACCGATGTACCTCCATCTCAGAAAAACACGGCACGGAAAGGACTTCACATGCCATTTTTAGGTTTACTAATCGCAGTTATCTGCCTGCTTACATTTTTCCGTAAACGTTCAAACCGCTCCCAGGAGAACGTAACTGACCGTTTCTGGAAAAGAGAATCTATCGCAAATAACACCCGTTTAAAGGATTTAAGCGGACTTCCCTATATTACCATACCTTTTGACAAATTTCCAATAGGTATGTACGAAAATGATTCATTAAAAAATTATGAAAACTCTCTGCAGGCTCTTTCCGGACAAAAGATCGTCAATCTGGGCACACAGACCAATACCGATTTAAAGATCACCTATGGTACGGCCAGTCTTCCTGCCCTGACGGAATACGAACAGAATTTTACCACACTCTGTCAGACTCTTACCGCCTATGCCGGACAGCTTTTTGAACTTGGTCATACGGAGGATGCCCGCGTGGTTTTAGAATACGGTATCAGCATCGGCTCCGACTTAAGCCGGAATTATCTGCTTTTAGCAGAGATTTACAAATCTTGCGGCGAAACCGGGAAGATCCGTGAACTTCTTGCATCTGCAGAGCAGCTTGATTCTCTGATGAAGCGTTCGATCGTAGAAAAACTGACCGCCATGCTCCCGGAAGATACCGCAAATACTCCGGTACAATGATCCGTATCATGCTTCATAGACATCCTGCTCGTTCCACACATAATATTTTATGGCATTTTCCCATAAGTGGCGATCAGCCGGTCTGTCAGTCTCGATGCCTCACTTCTGGTCATTTCCGTGAAATCATCCGGCAGTGTGATCTGATAATGCGCCGCATATTCTCTTAAATATCTGATCTGCCGCACCGTCGCCGGTGTCTGTTTTTTAGCCTTATAAAGAAGTGGCTTCGGCAGAAACTCTCCGGCAGATTCTTCCTCATATTGTTCCCTGAGTGCCTCGTAAACCTGCCAGGTCTCGTAGGCATCATGAAATGCCCGGTGTGCATTTTCTCTTTTTACCCCAAAGTACGCACACAGACTTTCTAAATCTTTTTTCTGCTCTTTCGGCAAAAATTTTCGTGCAAGTTTTAAGGTATCCACCGCATTCCGTTCCAAAGGCATATTGTGATTTACCGCCCACTGTTTCAAAAATCCATAGTCAAAAATCACATTCTGTCCGACAATGATGTCATCTCCGATAAATTCAAAAAAATGCCGCATCGCCTCTTCTTTATCCATTCCAGCCCGCACCATTGCTTCTGTAATACCGGTAATTTCGGTTACTTTTTCCGGTATCTTTATGTTCTGGCATAAAATCGCACCAAATTTATCGACCGCCCGATGATTTCTGACTCTGACTGCCCCCACCTCTAAAATATGATCGGTCTTTGCATTCAGACCTGTCATTTCAAGATCAATGACTACATAATCCTGCATCCTCTTCCTCCATGATCCACGTTACCTTCGCCTGATGATCCAAAGGATCCCTGTCTGTATAATCAAACAGCGCGTACAGCGGCTTTTCTGTATGTTCCGGCAGTTCTTTTAATACACGCTCCCCCTTATCCGGAAACCGGTAGAAAAAGCATTCCACATGCGACTGATTTCCATTCTTGCAGTATGCCCGCGTTACCTGTTTCCATGCACTTAAATCTTTTGCCCACGCCGGTCTGCTCTTACAATTTTCACGGTAATACAGATCAAAGATCAGGCTTTCTTTTATGATATCTAAGATTTCCGAATGATCCAGATTCTTACAGATACCTGTAAGATTCCTCTGCTCATCTTCCGTTATATTACCGCCTGCTATTTCTTCGGTAAATTCAAGCAGAATTTCCGAGCGACGGATCCTTGCGTGGCTCATACCAAAATAGCCTTTTCTCTCATAAAATTTTCCGAGTTCCTGAAACATAAAAAATGCGCTCTGAAACAGGACTCCAAGCACCTTCATCGTAACTTCAAACTGCCCGCTGTTATAATACACCTCAAGCATTTCTTCCACCTGACGTATCTTTAACACATCCTCATAAGGAAGCCACTTTGTCTTAAGCACTTCATAAGGCGGTCTGCTGTGATACGCGATCTCATATTCTTTCGCATGCTCATACATATAAGATCCCTTTAACACCTTTAAAAATCCAAGCTGTAGCTGGTTCGGGCGAAGTTCATAAATCTCATCAAACGATCTTGCAAACGTATCATAATCTTCAAACGGAAGTCCTGCGATCAGGTCTAAATGTTCATGAATATTCTCATGTTTCTGAACCTCTTTGACAACTTCCTTTAACCGTTCAAGCTGCATGGTACGGTGGATTTCTTTGATCGTTGCCCCATTTGTCGACTGTACACCGATTTCTAACTGGATCAGCCCCGACCGCATTGTACCGATCAGCGCAAGTTCTTCTTCCCTTAACAGATCTGCAGAAATCTCAAAATGGAAATTGGTAATTCCGTTATCATGTTCCTTGATGTAAGACCAGATTTCCATCGCATGTACATGATTACAATTGAATGTCCTGTCCACAAATTTCACCTGTGGCACTTCCCGGTCAATAAAAAACTGCAGTTCCTTTTTTACGAGTTCCGTGTCACGGAAACGAAGCTGCTTTTCCACCGAGGATAAACAGTAACTACAGGAAAACGGGCAGCCGCGGCTCGACTCATAATAAATGATACGGTTTTTAAAATCGCCTGCTTTGTCATAGCAAAATGGGATATCACTTAAATCGAGCATTTCCCGCGGTGCGGTAAAAATGATTTCTTCTTCATTCCGGTATGCGATCCCGGCAATTTCTCTAAGTTTTGCACTTTGTTTTATTTTCTGTGTTTCTTTTACTTCTTTGTCACTTCGTATTTCTCCTGCATAATACTCTGCCAGTTCACAAAAAGTTTTCTCCCCTTCTCCGATCATCACACCGGTGATCTGCGGATGCTGTCTCAAAAAGCTTTCCGTCTCATAAGAAACCTCCGGACCTCCCACCCAGATTGGGACTTCCGGACACAGCTTGTGAAACTCTTCCGACAGTTCTTCCACATAAGCAATATTCCAGATATAGCAGGAAAACATGAGAACATCCGGCTTTGCCTTGTAGATCCCCTCTAAAATATCCTCCATCTGGTTATTGATCGTATATTCCCCGATCTCTACTGTATCGGAATCATCCATGCCCTTTGCATAATGCGCGGCGTACGCACGCAGGTTATACACGGCAAGATTGGAATGTATATATTTGGCATTGATCGCCGTAAGTAAAATCTTCATCTGTTTTGTGCCTCCATTTTTCTTATTATAGCGGAGAAAAAAACTTGTTGCAACGTGTGAAAAAAATCCGGTTTCCCACCGTCAGGCTTTTTCCTGACAGTCAGAAACCGGATTTTCTTTTATTTATGAGAAGCAGTCTTCCCACAAAATACGAAATCTATGATCCTACCGCAAAATATGTCGTACAATAACGTCTATTCCTGCGATCCACAGAAGAATTGCTCCTGCGACATACGCTTTTGACTTATGCTCAAATCCAAGGTGATATCCGGTATAAATACCTGCCACAACAACCGCAACCGTAATTCCTGCGATCATCAGAAGCATTACCAGCAGATTTGTACCAAGGAAACCAAATGCAATCCCCGTCAGCAGGGTGTAAATGCTTGTAACTGCTGCAATCGTCAAAAATCTCTTCCAGCCGATTTTCTGCTCACAGTGCTCTACAATACGTTCGTTTTTTATGGCTTTTGCAACCAGCCGCACTCCCAGGCAGAAAAAGATGGCTGCTGCAATGACAAATCCAGTCACTTTTTCATTGTGCGTTATGGTATTGCGGTACAAGATTCCTGACAGGTAACTCCCGACGAACAGCGCTGCCATCTGCCATGCAGCAATCAGTACGCACAGTTTGCCAAGCTGTTTCTTATCTATCTTTGCTACCAGCGATCCCTGACACTCCATGGCTGCAAATATATCCAGCGATATGCCTGCTATGATCAGCAGATTCTCCAACGCATTCATCTTACTCCTCCTAAAGCGGCTCTTTAGTCTTCCGCTTTTACCGCATCTGTTTTAATAATAAATTTAACGCTTCCGTTCACACCATCTGCGATGTCCGTATAAGTCTGATAATCGGCACCGGCATCTAATACCGCCTGGATACGGTCAATGAGCGGCTCGATATCGCCATTGTAAGAATTGATGATCTCATCGATTCCATCCTCGCTGAATTCCGTGATTCCGTCTGCAAGCTGATGTGCTCCGTCAGAAAGTTCTCCAACACCATCAATGATCGCATCGGTACCATCACTTAAAGTACCTGCACCATCATTTAACTTCTGGTTATTTGAAACAAGTGTGGATGCTCCGGTTGCAAGCTGGTCTGTACCGCTCTTTAACTGGTCAGCTCCGGTAGAAAGGGATCCGGCTTTCTCTTTTAACTGTCCGATACCACCGTCTAAGGTATTTAAACCATCGGAAAGATCAGATGCTCCTTTGTGCAGTGTAGATGCTCCGTCTGCCACTTTTCCAGCTCCCGTTGCAAGATCTCCGGCACCTTTCTTTAACTTGGTTGCTCCGGTTGCAAGGTCAGATGCTCCTTTTTTCAGAGATCCGGCTCCCGTTGCAAGACTTGCTGCTCCGGTCTTTAAGGTTCCGGCTCCCGTTGCAAGGTCTGCTGCTCCCTGTGCTACCTGGGCTGAACCGGCTGCTGCTGCATCTGCTCCGGTGGAAAGCTGGCTTGCTCCCTGTGCTACTTTTCCTGCTCCCTCTGCAAGAGATGCCGCTCCCTGCTGAAGTTTAGTAATCTGCTCCTGCGTATCCGGTTCCGTAAGTTTTCTCGACACTGTGTCAATTACACCTATCATACCTACACCTTCACCAACTTTTAGACTCGTTTGCGAAATTAAAGAAGATATTTTTTGAATCGCAGCAGATGCCCCTGCTACATCACTAATTGAATCAACTCCTATTGTTCCGCCAATCTGCGAAACTACCTGTGCATAAATATCGTTCGCTGTGGTTGTGTCACCTTTTGTCTCAGCAACAATACCCTGTATTAATGCGTTCTGCAGTGATGCATACTGCAGAACCGCATTATTTGCTGTGTCTTCCGATATCTCACCAATTGATGCTTTCGTCTCTGCAAGGTCAGTTCCCATCTTGTTCAACGTTCCGATCAATGTTCCCACGCCTGTATTTAACTGAGCCGCTCCATCCGATACACTCTGTGCTCCACTAACTAACGTTTTCATATTTGTTGCAATCGACTGCACTCCATCATTCAGACTGCTTGCCCCACTCGATAACGTATTAGCACCATCGGAAAGAGATGTTGCTCCGGCAGATAACGTATCTGCTCCGGTGGAGAGATCACTTGCTCCGCCTGATAAGGTATTTGCTCCGGTAGAAAGATCTTTCACACCATTGGAAAGTGTATTAGCTCCGGTAGATACATCTTTTGCACCTTTCTTTAAGGTTCCTGCTCCATCCTTTAAGGAAGATGCTCCCTTTGCTGCACTTGCAGAGCCATCCTTTAAGGTTCCGATTCCGTTGATCAGTGTCGGTACACTTCCTACTAAAGTATCAACACCATTTTTTAAGGTTCCAATTCCTGTAGATAAAGTAGAAGCTCCATCGGTATAATCTTTGATACCATTCTTTAAAGTGCCGACTCCATCTTTAAACTCACCCATCTTGGATTTTAAGGTGTCTACACCATCTGCAAGATCGCTTGATCCATCCTTTAACTGATCTGTTGCATCTGTTAAAGTGTCTAACAGATCATCCACTTCAGAGAGATCTGCGTCTCCATCTTTGCTGATAAAGTTTGTTGCGTTCATCACAACCGTCATTGTGGTATCTAAGGAGAAGTTTTCTACATCTGCTGTAACTTCCACATAATCCGAGATTGATACATCTCCATCAAAATCAGAATCATCCACATCCAGACTCTCTTTTAAACCCGGGAGTGCATATCCGACTACAATGTTATTTTTTCCATCGGAGATCACTTTACCATTGGTAACTTTTACATTTGAGAAGCTGTCATCTAATACCATTCCGCTGATCGCTGCAAACGGAACATACACATCTTCATCTTTTCCTGCAATTTTTGCTTTTACTTTTTCATTGTTGGTATAGTCAAAACGGATCGTTACTTTACCGGATTTTCCTGCAAGATCTTCCGGTTTTACTTCCTTGCCATCCAAAGAATAAGTAATGGTCTGGGATACCGGAGCTTCTTTTGTGGAAGTTCCCTGATAGTAAATATCATTGCCGTCTGCCTGCCAGGTCAGTTTGTTTCCACTCTGTTTGAATGTCTCGTCACCTTTCACATTTTCAATATCTTTTAAGTCTGAGGCATCCTCGATTGTGTCCTTATTTCCATCGTTGATCAGATGGTCAGAAACGATCGTCTTGCGCTCCTTTCCGGTGCTGTCAGCAAGTACATATACGGTTTCTTCCTTGCCAATCTCTTTCTCACTGAACTTGATGCTGTCGTCTAAAGCATCTTTTAATTTGCTCTCAGCATCGGAATCTTTTGTATCTGATTTTTTGTTGTCTTTTTCGGTACTCTCTGTGCTCTCAACACTCTCAGTGCTCTCCTTTGCTGCTTTTGCTGCAAAAACGTTTGCGGTGGAAACTCCTGTTCCAACCATTCCGACAACCAGCACACCTGCGATAATACGAATCACATATTTCTTTGTAAACTTTTTCTTTAATTCCGGTAATTTCATCTTTTTTCCCTCCTATTTACTGAACTGATGCATCTTTTTTGTAACGAAAACCTGCACTTGTTGCACAGATTAATTTATCAAATACCATAAACATTGCCGGCAGAATAAATGCTACGACAACCAGACTGATCAGGGCACCTCTTGCAAGAAGCATACACAGGGAACTGATCATATCGATACTGGAATAAATTCCTACACCAAATGTTGCCGCAAAGAAACTTAACGCACTGACAATGACAGACTGCAGTGAACTGTCTAATGCGGTTCTTACTGCATCACGTTTTTCTGCTCCGTGGTTTCTTGCTCTCTTATATTTGTTGGTCATAAGAATTGCATAGTCAACGGTTGCACCAAGCTGGATCGTTCCAATTACGATCGAAGCGATAAACGGAAGAACCGTTCCGGTATAATGTGGAATACCCATGTTGATGAAGATTGCAAATTCAATGACCATAACAAGGATGACCGGTAATGAAATTGATTTTAATACAAATGCAATGATAATGAAGATCAAAATAATCGAAACTGCATTTACCGTATTAAAGTCTGTATTCGTAATGGTTATCAGATCCTCCGTACATGGAGCCTCACCAATTAACATTGCACTGTCATCGTATTTTTTAATGATATCACGGATTGCATCACACTGTGCATTTACTTCATCCGATCCGGTCTTGTACTCAGACATCACATAGATCATCTGATATTTTCCATTATCAAGCATTTCCTTGATATCATCCGGGATCATGTCTTTTGGTACGGTCGGTCCCATAACGGAATCAAGTCCTAATGCCAGTTTGACACCGTCTACATCAGAGATCTCATTTTCCATATTTCTTGCATCTTTGGAATTCAGCTCACTGCTTGCAAGGATCACATGAGTTGCACCCATATCAAAATCATTTTCCAGTGCATTTCCTGCTTTTACACTCTCTAAGTTGTCCGGAAGAGTTCCTACCAGATCGTAATATACCTGATTGTGATTCTGTCCGTAGAACGCAGGACCAATGATCACTAAGAATAAAATAATGAAAATCCAGTAATGTTTTGTCACAAATCCACCGATACGTCCAAGATCCGGTATGATGGCTTTGTGCCTTGTCTTTTCAATCCATTTATCCATTGCAAGGATCATGGCAGGAAGAATTGTAACACAACCGACAACACCAAATACAACACCTTTTGCCATAACAATACCAAGATCCATACCAAGTGTAAATGTCATGAAACACATTGCAAGGAATCCGGCGATCGTTGTAATGGAACTTCCGACTACGGAAGTTAACGTCTGTGAGATTGCATGGGACATCGCACGTTTCTTGTCATCCGGATAACGCTCCTGATTTTCCAGGTAGCTGTGCCATAAGAAAATGGAATAGTCCATCGTAACTGCAAGCTGCAATACCGCTGCAAGTGCCTGTGTAACGAAGGAAATCTCTCCTGCAATAAAGTTCGTTCCAAGGTTATATACGATTGCCATACCGATACTCAAAAGGAAAATAAACGGTAACAGGAAAGAATCCATTGTAAGTGCCAGCACCAGTGCAGATAATCCGGCAGCGATCACAACATACATGATGACCTCACTGTTACAGATCTTTTTGATATCCGTAACAACAGCTGACATACCGCTCAAAAGACACTGTTCATTGGTCAGTCCGCGGATCTCCTCGATCGCATCTAATGTCTCATCTGCTGACATTGAGGTATCAAATGTAATGATCATAAGCTGACTTCCTGTATCTGCATTCTGCAGGGAATCTTTTAAATCATCCGGCAGCATATCCATCGGGATTGAAATATCCGCGAGTGCTCCATACCATAAAACATCTTTCACATGGTCGATCTCTTTTAACTTATCTTCTAATTGTGAAATCTCTTTTTCCTGCATGCCGTCTATGACTGCAACGGAAAAAGCACCTGTTCCAAACTCATCTAACAGGATATCCTGACCTTTCATCGTCTCAATATCTCCTGGAAGATATGAGAGGATATCGTAATTGATTCGCGTATTCATGTAAATGATCCCGGTCGGTATCAACAGCAAAAAACTCAGGATCAGAATCGGGATACGGAATTTCACTACCCATTTTCCAAACTTAATCATCTTTTTCACTCTTTTCTTTCTTTTTATTTTGTTGCGGCGCATCATCTCTACACGCGATTTCCGTGTATGTGAAAAATCGTCTTTTCACACTTCCCCCTGCCACAATTTATTTTAGTGTAAAAAAAAAGACTGAATCTGAAAAGATTCAATCTAATTTCTCTGTAGCATCTTATTATACAAAATGCCCAAAATGTATATTAAAGTTAACATTTGATTCCGATTGTATATTTAAATCACTGATTAAATTTCCGCTAAAATATCCTCCATGGATCTCTTTATAATGTAATCATAGATCTCTGCTAACTCCCTCGCTGAAATCGTCATCCCTGACCGGATCCAGTTCATGACAATGTAGCACATGGACTGTGCATAATAAGCTGCAATACGTTCCGGTGTCAGCCAGATATACTTCGGCTTCTTTGTGGCTGCTGAATGTTCAAACACGCGCAGGAACACTTTCATAATACAGGATTGTGCAATGCTCTCAAACGAATTCTGTCCCTCTAAGTGGCTCGCCTTCTGATAAAACTCCTTTTCTTTTTCAATGTTAGAAAACAAAAGTACCAATGCCTCACTTACCATACCGTTCTGGATCAGTGGTTCTGCCGGAGCAATCAGCTGTGTATCTATGATCCACTCCAAAAGCTCGTATTTATCCTGAAAATGGTTATAAAATGTCGGACGTATCACACCCGCCTTATCTGTAATCTCTTTGATCGTAATTTTCTCGATCGGCTGTTTTAATGCAAGTTCTTTAAAACTTTCTGCCAAAAGCGTATCTATCGCGCTCTTTCCCTGTCCAGTCATATCTCCCTCAAAGTATTCTTACATAATCATTCTTCCAATGGTAACGCTAAGACCTTCCGGATCATCCCGCAGATTGAGCATCTCTCCTGTCTCCACGATCCGTACCAGCGGTCTTAACGAAAAGTCTCTGAAATTCTTCGCGACAATGCCATGCAGTCCGTTTGACAGCTGCACTTCGCATCCAATCGGATATACTGCCATTCTGCGTAAAAATATATTGACTAACTGCGGGTCAAATTCTGCTCCCGCCATTGCCATCATATATTCAATCGCATCTGCCGGTGAAAGCTGTTCCCTGCCGGGCCGTTTGGAGATCATTGCATCATAGCTGTCTGTGACCTTAATGATCCTCGCATATAAAGGTATATCATTTTCAGATTTACCAAACGGATAACCCTCACCGTTATACCATTCATGATGCATCATGACTCCGGTATAAACAACAGCCGGAAAATGGTACGATGTCTTCAAATATTCAGCACCACGTTTCGGATGACTCTTCCACGCTTCCCGTTCAGCTCCTTCAAGCGGCCATTTTCCGTTGGCAATTTCTTCCGGTAAAAACTTCTTTCCTATATCATGCAACATGGCTGCAATTCCAAGATCGTATAATTTGCTTCGTTCCAGTCCGTATCTTGCTCCCACCATAATCGAAAGCACACCGACATTTACGGAATGGTAATAAATATATTCATCATAGTTGCGGATATCCATCATATTAAACATTACATCACCATTTTTCAAGATGTCTTCCACAACATTTTTCACTGTCATACGCAACTTTACTTCATCCACCGGCAGTTCACTGTCATCCGTATCAAAATCAAACAGATCGTGTATCAGCTTCAATGCATGACAACGCACCTGCGGTGTGAGCACCTGTTGTATTTCAATCCCGCTTGTAAATTCATCATCTATGTATATTCCAGGATATCCGAGGAACTCCAGATTGGATATATATTCTGATGTCAAAAGCAGGTGCTTCGCTAAAAGAAGCCTTCCCTCTCCATCATAAATATCCTGTCCAAGAGCCATTCCCGTCTCTAACCTACTCGTCGGTATATAGCGCATGTACTTTTCCTTTCAAATTGCAGTACACTTATTTTATAACATTTATTCGTCAAATTCAACTGTTACAAAGTACCCTTTTGGAGTTTCTTTTACATCTACAACCTTTCCTTCCCTTGATTTGATCCTTTCGCTTACCGCATAATTTGCAGACATCGCATAGGCTTTCCCAAGTGTATAATAATAAGAACTCGGCAGCTTTCCCTCTGTGATTGGCAGGACATCGCCAACCTCAAGCAATCCCGTACGTTCCATCTTAAACTCTTCGCGTCTCATTTTCTTTCCTTCTTTCTTCTGCAATGGCTATATCAAAAGCACCATTGTCACGCCAAAAGCATTATAGTATAATGTTGCTACATTCTCAAGAAAAATCATATCCGGGAGGTTCCTTACCCTATGTCAGAAAACACTGAAACGATTCTGGACAATTTTCTTTCGTCTGCAATCCGCACTTTAGATACCGATGAAATTTATAATATCCTGATGGATTCGCTTATTTTATTATTACATCCACAGGGACTTTTACTGACACAGAACTTAACCACTGGCCGCTCCTTCTGTACAGTACGCAGATGGGGCGATATTTTCTTTAAAAAAGATTACTCCGTTCCTTCCGATGCATTTCTCGAGGAACTGCTGCATCAAAAAGGACTTCTTATGACTGGACCGGATTTTCATATCGACGATTCTCCGCTGACACCCCGCCAGAGCCGCTGGCTCACACAGCAAAATATTCATGCGGTTAAGGCGGTCCGCTATCAGCAGGCCGTAATCGGTCTTTTATATATTGCAGATGCCTCTGACCGCACTTACACAGAAGATGAACTTGCCTGCCTTGATCGTATCTGTTACTACGTTGCATATCTTTTGCGCAATGCCAACCTGTATCACAACGCGTATCATTCTTCGATCACAGACAGTCTTACTTCCTTATATAACAGGAAACATGCTTTTGAATGTATCAACAATGCCTGTTCCTCGGATACCCCGGTCAGTCTGATTCTGCTCGATATCGACGATTTTAAACTTTACAATGAGCTTTACGGTGCCACGGAAGGGGATAACATGATCACACTCTGTGCACAGGTGATCCTCTCCATAATCCGGCCAACGGATCTTGCATTCCGCTACGGTGCAGATGTCTTTATGATCCTGACACAGGGGGATGATCCGGCCGGCGCAGGTGCACTCGCCACTGAGATCATCCATAATATCATTGCTTTAAGAAGTAAAAACGATACCGTCTGGGATACAAGTATTACCTGCGGTATATCCACTTTTCCATCCATTTCACCGGATGCGAAAACCTTGCTGCACAATGCAGAGCAGGCAGCCTATTACGGAAAACTCAGCGGCAAAGGCCATCTCACCGTTTACCGGGCCGGCCTTGAAACACGCTCCACAAACCCGAATCTAAGAACTGCATATGAACGTGTTGCACCTACCATTTATGCACTGACTGCCGCAATTGACGCAAAGGACAGCTATACGTTTATCCATTCCATGAATGTTTCCAAATATGCTGTGATCTTAGCCCAGGCTCTTGGAATGGATGAAAATGATATTGAACTCGTGCGCGATGCCGGTATGCTGCACGACATTGGAAAAATCAGCATCCCGGAGCGCATTTTACAAAAAACCTCGGCGCTGACACCGGAAGAATATGAGATCATGAAAACGCATGTCGAGAACTCCACAAAGATGATCCGCTATCTGCCGCATATGGATTATGTGATTCCCGCAGTACTCGGACATCATGAACGTTATGACGGAAAAGGATATCCGCGTGGTCTTGCCGGAGAAGATATTCCTTATATGGCGCGGATTCTCACCATCGCCGATTGTTTCGATGCCATGACTGCAAGGCGCCCTTACAAAAAAGCTTTCTCTGTCTCCTATGCAGTCAGCGAACTGCAAAAAAACAGAGGAACACAATTTGATCCAAAATTAGTGGACGTCTTTATCCGGCTTATCAACGAAGAAAAAATTACCGTATAGTTTCTCCTCTCATGAATTAACTAAAAAGTGCCCCAAAAAGCCATATCCAGACTTTTTTGGGGCACTTCTTAGTTTCTTTCTATCCTATCAGTCAACCTCTTTATAATCTACATCCACTGCCTTTGCTTCCCGTTCCATCTCTTTTACAGTCCGCACTGTTTTTGTCACAACCCACAGAGCACTGATTCCATCATAGATCAAGGCAGCTCCGACAAACTGCATGGCAAGTTTTACCATGCCAAATGCATTCACAATGCAGAGCACGCCAAACGCGATGCTGATAATGGCAATGATCAACATGATCCACCATCTGTCATATCCGCTGTTCTTTGACTCGATCGCCATTTTCACATCCTGCACACCATGAACTGCTAAAATCACACCAATCACGATTGGAATAAGGCTTACGATGCTTTCTGGTTTTAAAAAGATCCATACACCAACGATCAGCACGATCAGGCCTAAAGCTCCGGTAAACATATAACCGCCTTTATTGGTAATATAGGAAAACAGCTCCACCACACCAAGAATGATCAGACCGGCTGCAAGTACTTTGCAGACAATGTTGATCGTCTCTCCCGGCCAGGCGATCAGAACTACCCCCAATACAATGCATAAGATTGCCGACAGAATTGCATCCATCTTTACTCTCTTAAAAAAATCTTTCATACTCTGCCTCATTTCCCGTCACCCATGTTTGTTCTATGTATGACGTAATTTTTTACTTCATCTATTACCCTGAATTACTCTTTTAGAATAACATTTTTTTATTTTTTCGTAAACATACATTCTGTTTCAGTTGTCTATTTTTTACTGTAGTGTTACAATGAGCGCAGTTTAAAAACAATTATTATGAAAGGAGTTTTCTCTCTATGGGAAAAGAAGTAAAGACAAATGCCATGCGCATTTTAGACCGCAATAAAATACCTTACGAAATCATCAATTATGAGTGTGACGAATTTATAGACGGACTGCATACTGCTGAAAAGACCGGTGCCCCGGTAGAACAGTCTTTTAAAACGCTCGTCATGCAGGCAGGCAAACCTGCCGCCGGTGGGAATAAACAGTTTTATGTTTTTGTAGTACCGATTGCAGAGGAAGTTGATCTGAAAGCAGCTGCAAAATGTGTCGGCGAAAAATCACTTGAAATGCTCCATGTAAAAGATCTAACCCCTCTTACCGGCTATGTGCGCGGTGGCTGCTCTCCGCTTGGCATGAAGAAACAGTTTCCGACTGTCGTCCACGAAAGTGCTGCTTCCTTCGATAAAATATATATCAGTGGCGGACGCATCGGCACTTCCATCACGGTAAACCCGGATGCGCTCTTAAAAGTGACCCGCGGGCAGTATGCCGATATTATCCAGCATAACTAAAGAAATGATGTTGCAGTCAAATAGTGCATTAAAATTTGTCAGTCACTATTCGGCTCCAACATCATTTTTTTATCTTATAATTGCATTATTTTTTGCTTCTAGCTTGTCATCTCAGCGCCTTCGCCTCTGGCAAGGTCCATGATCTTCTGAAGTTCAGCACCCTCTACCGGTGCAACACCGTGATCTACATGTTTTCCGTCCTCTAAAAATTCTCCTAACATGCGGACATCTTTTTCTTTGGACATTTCGATCGTATAATAGCCGGCTTTTCCGGTTTTTGGATTGATCGTCATGTAAATACGATAGCAGAGCGGCGGAACTAATCCTTTTTCCGGAAGATCTACACGAACTAAGGTAAGATCTTCTGCAATGTCAAGTGTCATCACTGAGTAATCGTTCTCTGTGTATGGATTTAACTTTGGCTCCTTGAACACGCCTGCAAAAATCTCATTGACAAAAGTCTCTTTTTCATCACACAGCTTGTTGATGAACTCCTGTTTTTCGGTAAACAGACGCTTCGGCAATACGCCAAACTCAACCTGACGTTTTACAAACACCTGGAACTGTGCCGGTGTCATCTTTACCTGTTTCATCTGTGCTGCACGTTTTGCCGCCTGCTCATCAGCCTCATGTAGCTTCTGCACCAGCTCTGTCTTTAACACAAGGTTGTCAGAGAACGGATTGATCACCATTCCTGCAAGTTTTAACTCCGGTTTTACAACAATATTGTTGCACGCCGGGAATGGCATGCTAAGCATCGCCTGGCTCTTTGGTTCCTCCGGTATCTGCTTTTTTGACGTATATACAACTAAAAACTGTTCTTCATTACTATTCTTTAAAAAACATGGAATCGGACGATCCGGTGCCTGTAACATTGCCGGCACAAACAGCTTTGTCGGGCGAAGCAGATTAAGAACTGTGGTAAGACGCTCTTTGGTTCGATCTGCTGCATATTCCTTAATGGTCTCCTCAAGTCTATCGTTTGTGATTTCCATTGTCATTTTCTCTTCCATAATTTCTAATATCCTTTCCTGCAAAAACCTGCCCCCATACTTACGGACATCTCATTATAACACACCCCCCGCAAAAAATGAATGTTTTTTTTAGCTCCACCGCCCACCGGACGCTGCCATCTCTCCTGCCCCATTGTTTGCATTTTTCTTAACTTCTTTTTCTCCCAGACAACTTCCGAATACCAGCAGTTCATGGGCAAACAAAGGCATAGATGCAAGTACTAACAATTTTACCCATTCAAGCAATGTCAGTTTACAGGTTCCAAACAGGCTGATAAAATAAGGCACCTCTGTCACAAGAAGCTGCAGTCCAATTCCGATTGCAAATGCAGCGATCATTAACCTGTTTTCCAGATGGTTTATCCGGAACAATGATGTTTCGACATCGCGCATGCCGATCGCATGAAACAGCTGCGACATGCCAAGCACTGTAAATGCATAGGTCTGACAACGGCTTAAAAGTGCCGTATCCATAAGCAATGTCCGTATTGCTGCCGGTGTGATCTGCCTCCCCGACAAAAGCAGGATTCCCACCGGAAGCTGTAAAAATGCCACCGTACTGATCAATGCGATCAACGCCCCATAAAAGCAGGTGCAGTTTAATCCACCGCCCGCAAACAGACTCTCATCTTTTCCGCGTGGCGGTCTGTCCATATAACTTTTATTTTCCTCCTCATCCACGCCAAGCGCAAGTGCCGGAAGGGAGTCTGTGATCAGGTTGATCCAGAGAATATGGCTTGATTTTAGCGGTGCCGCAAAGCCACAGGCCACAGCCGCAAGCATTGTTATGATCTCCCCGAAATTAGAGGATAACAGAAATATTACGGACTTACGGATATTTTCATAAATACACCTTCCCTGTGCGATTGCCTTCGCAATCGTTGCAAAATTATCATCCGTCAGTACAATGTCCGCGGCATTTTTCGCCACATCCGTTCCCGCCTTCCCCATAGCGATCCCGACATCTGCAGCCTTTAAGGATGGTGCATCATTGACTCCATCTCCGGTCATCGCAGTAATCTCTCCATTTTTCTTACATGCCGCCACGATGCGCACCTTGTGTTCCGGTGAAACATGTGCAAATACGCGCACTTTTTTTATCTTCTCCGCGAGCATCTCATCCGTCATGTCCATTAACTCTTCGCCGGAAATGCATTCACTCTCCTCGGATGCAATGTGCAGCTCTTTTGCAATCGCAAACGCCGTATCAATCCGGTCTCCCGTGATCATGACCGTCTTTACCCCCGCACGGTAAAATTCCTGCACGGCATTTTCCGCCTCAGGTCGTATGGGATCTGCCATCCCGACAACTCCTATAAATGTCAAACCATTTTCCGTCAGGTCCGAAGCCGGATTTCTCATTCCAAGTGCCAGTACCCTGAGTGCCTCCCCGGTAAATGTATGGATCACCTGATCAATCACTTTTCGTCTCTCCGGCGTCATCGGTATCCGCTCGCCGCCTTCTAACAAAAACGTGGCACGCTCTAAAATTTCATCCGGCGAACCTTTGGTATAAGAAATACTTTCTTTCTCCCCGCGATGCAGTGTCGTCATCATCTTCCGGTCAGAATCAAACGCGATTTCCTGCGTTCTCGGAAACCTTTCTTCTAAATGTTCTCTTTGTATCTCAAATTCTGCCGCCATATCAAGCAATGCAAGCTCTGTCGGATCACCGATCCGCTCTCCAAGGATGGATGCATCATTACAGAGCGCATATCCCTCCAGAAAATACCTGTCTTTTCTGCGATTTAAGCGCTTTGGCTCACATATTTTCCCATCCGTGTAACATTTTGTCACCGTCATGCGGTTCTGCGTCAGTGTTCCGGTCTTATCCGAGCATACCACACTCACACAGCCTAATGTCTCCACACTCGGCAGTCGTTTTACAATTGTATTTACCTTTACCATGCGCGACACAGAAAGTGCCAGTACCATTGTAACGATCGCCGGCAGTCCTTCCGGGACCGCTGCAACCGCCAATGATATTGCTGTGATCAGCATCTCTGCAACATTGCGTCTCTGCAAAACTGCCATTACAAATAACATGATGCACAAAAAAACAGAAACCGTACCAAGCAGTTTTCCAAGATCCGCAAGTCGCTTCTGCAAGGGTGTCAGCTCCGTTTTGGCTCCGGAAAGCAGTTTTGCGATACCTCCTATCTTCGTATCCATCCCGATCGCAGTAACGACACCTTCTCCACGGCCACAGGTAACATTTGTGGTCATATATGCCTCATTTTGATCCGTCGTATTTTTAGAAACCGGAACAGATTCCCCTGTCAATGCCGACTCTTCTATTTTTAAGTTAACCGCAGAAATAATTCTGATATCTGCAGGCACCTGCCGTCCCGCCTCTAAACAGACAATATCTCCTGGGATCAGATCAGCCGCAGGAATCTCCCGGATTCCATCCGCATCATGGATCAGGGCATGCGGACTTGTCATTTTTTCTAATGCCTCTAACGCCCGCTTCGCTTTTCCCTCCTGGATCACACCGACCATCGCATTTAACAATACAACTGCAAGTATAATGCACATATCTCCATATTCCCGGAGCAGCAGGGATATTGCCGCCGCCGCGAACAGGATAAAAATAAGCGGATCGTTAAGCTGTTCAAAAGAACACGCAAACAGTGATTTTTCTTCTTCCTTATCTAACAGATTGTATCCCCGTTTCTGCTCATTTACCTGCTCATATGACTTCTCCTGCATCATAGCCTCCCTACCACATACTTTCACACAGATATCCTGCAATTTTTTATTTCGTAGGACGTAATTTTCTATGAATAAAAAAAACTGCCCTCATAATCTGTGATTACCACATCTTATGAGGACAGGCCATAATTCATGACAATAGATTCACTTATCTTAAAACAAATTTGCCAACGATCTCACGGAGCTCATCTGCACAGGAGTAACATTCGGATACCATATCATGTGTAGCACCTGTTTTCTCCACCATGCCGCTTGTCTTTGATGCAATATCGGATACACCGACCGCTGCTTCACCCACAGTATCGTTGATACCGCTTAATGCCTGTGCGATCGACTCGATCAAATCCGAGAGCTGCAGCATAGAATCTTTTACCTGATTCATGTTGGACTTGAATACATCTGCATCATCCTGATACTGGGCACCTACCTGTTCAAATTCTTTATAATCTTCAAGTACGGTCGTCTCCAAAAATCCGGTTGTCTCACTTAAGCACTCTGTCATATTACCAACTGCTTCATTGACAGCCTTTACAATATTACCGATATCTGCGATTGCTTTTGAGGTCTGGTCTGCAAGACTTCCGATCTCTGTTGCAACAACTGCAAATCCACGTCCTGCTTCTCCGGCTCTCGCAGCCTCAATACTTGCATTCAATGCTAAAAGTCCGGTCTGGGAAGAAATTTCCATAATGGTGTTGGTCAGCTCATTGATCTTTTCAACTGCCTTTGATCCCTCGATCGCCTTTTCGGATTTTTCTTTCACATTCGTATACATTTCCATGGTACGGTTACTTGCAGTTACTGTCTTATTACACAGATTCTTTGCTCTGTCCATAACCTCGTTGGAAACATCTGCACCTTTTTCAGCCATTTCTGTAAGTCTGTCAGCTTCCTCTTTCATGGTGCCGACATTTTCATTGATATTTACAGTCGTTGCTGCGGTCTCCTGCATACCTGCTGCAAGCTGCTGGCTGGTTGCGGAGTTATCCGAACACATGTGATCCACCGTCTCAGTTACCTGTTTTAATCCATCTACATTTCCGGTGATCTGCTGGCTTGCTGTGTCAATATTTGCAACCATCTCACGCAGATTTCTTCTCATAACACGGAGTTCCCGCGCCATAAAACCGGTTTCGTCTGTTCTTTTACATAAACCGTCACTCTTTGCATTATGACTGAAATTCAGATCTGCAGTATTTTTGATAATCTCTGTCAGATGTTCCAGTGGTGTACAGATGAAGCGGCTTAACAGATATCCAATAATCACACAGACAACAAGTGTAATTCCTGCTGTTATACTCATAGACCGGATCATCTGATTAACCGGTTTTACAATCTCATCTTTGTCAGCAGTTACGACCACGATCATATGGTCTGGTGTCAGCGCATATCCGGCATACTTGATTTCGCCATTAAATTCATATTCAACAACAGCATCCTCCGGAACAGTTCCGGACGCAAGCTGTGATACCACCTCTTTAACCACAGTGTTTTCAACTGGCTGCCCAATCTTATCTGCGGTCGGATGATAGATCATCGTACCATCTTCTGATACCAGATATGCATATGCACTCTCTACTCCTGTCATGTTGATCTCACTTATGATTTTCGAATATTCTTCATCTGTTGCAATATCTGCCGGAATATTCCCGATCGTCTGTGCTCCCATCTCTGCAAGACTCAGAATATAATTTGAATTTACGTTTTCAACAACTTTCCTCGATTTTGAACTGGCATTGATCACACTCCCTACAAGAGATACAACAACAATAAAAACCGCCAGCAAAGTAATTTTCGCTGAAATTGAATGAATGAATGTTACTTTTTCCTGTTTCATCGTACCTTTCTTCCGTATCAAATTTGAACACGGTTTCCCCTTCTTAGTCTTTTTTTAATTATAGCACAATTTTATTTGAAGTAAATTTTGTTTTCAATAAAATTTCAAAATTACTTATTATAATTTTTAATGAATTAAAATAAGACCCTGTTAACAGGATCTCTCTTTAGAAGAATCTCTATAATGCCGGCGACCGGAATCGAACCGGTACTGTATTTCTACAACAGGATTTTAAGTCCTGCGCGTCTGCCAGTTCCGCCACGCCGGCATTTCCCATATGTATTGCCTCCTATGTTCGAAGACTTTCACTCACGAGCTACTTAAAAATGTCTTCCTACCGGACAATACACAATGGGCAGAGGTGGATTCGAACCACCGAAGCAAATTGCAGCAGATTTACAGTCTGTCCCCTTTGGCCACTCGGGAATCTGCCCATTTATCAGATACGCAAAATGCGCTCTGACAAGAAAAGATTATAGCATAGCACCTTCTATTATGCAAGTATTTTTTATTTGAAAACTGTCAAAAACTAGCTTCTTGTTCTGTCATACATCAAAACAGCTGCCGAATATTTCTGCAGGCTCAGTTTCAGTACTCCATCCACTACTTCATACTTTTTCGACATCAGCGAATAGCCCGTTTCATTTGAAACGATCACACGCTCTAACACCGCATTTTTCGGGATTCCACACTGCCATACTTCAAGTTCCACATCACGCTGCTGCTCCTTATTATTTATAAGAACGACAAACTGCTGCTTGCGGTTAAATCTTGCGTAACAAAGGAGATTATCATCTCCTCGGAGATTATCATCTCCCTTTAAAAACATAAGGGAACCTGTACGAAGTGCTTCATTTTCTTTATGGATACGGATAATGTCACGGTGAAAATCGATCAGGACAATGTCCTCTTTTCCCCATGGATAAGTACGTCTGTTATCCGGATCTGTAAATCCGCAGAGTCCCGCCTCATCGCCGTAATAAATGGTCGGTGCACCCGGCCATGTCATCTGAACAACAACCGCCTCACGGAATACTGCCGGTTTTATTCCTTCCTCAGCAGCAGCTGTGCCAAGCACTGCTGCCCGTCCCACTTTTTCATTGGTTCTTGTCATGAATCTGGAGTGATCATGATTCGAAAGCTCATTCATGGCACACAAAAGCTGTGATGTCTGGAAACTTGCCATATAATGGCGCATGGCACCTTCAAAGTCTTTCACGCTTCCCTTTAACTGTGGTTTTGACTCATCACTGTGTTTTTCCATACCGGTCAAAAACCAGGTCAGAGGTTCCATGAATGCATCATAATTCATAACGGTATCCCACTGGTCACCTTTCTGCAGCCACTCTTTCGGATCACCGTAATGTTCCGCCAAAATAATTGCGTCCGGATTTGCAATTTTCACTGACTTACGGAAATCTCTCCAGAACTTATGGTTCATCTCCGGAGAGTGTCCTAAATCTGCTGCGACATCCAGTCTCCAGCCATCTGCATTGTATGGCGGAGATACCCATTTTGCTGCGACACGCATGATATCATCGTACAGTTTCTGTGAACCTTCATAATTGAGTTTCGGCAATGTATCATGTCCCCACCAGCCCTCGTAAGTCGTATTGTACGGCCACGCAAGCTGATCCTGGAATCCAAAAAAATTGCGATATGGGCTGTCTTTAGAAACAAACGCACCATCCTCGTAATCCCCGCTTACCTGATAAATTTCCTCACGGTCAAGCCATTTATTAAAAGATCCGCAGTGATTAAACACACCATCTAAAATCACTTTCATACCACGCGCATGGATTTCTTCTACCAGTTCTGCAAAAAACTGATTGCTCGCTTCAAGATTTTTCTTATTTGTCACACGGTTAATATAACGTGTTGCCTTCCGGTTATCGCTCACACCATCCTTTAACAGTTCTCCACCATCCTCTACGATTTTTCCATAATGTGGATCAATATAGTCATAATCCTGAATATCATATTTATGGTTTGATGGTGAAACAAATAATGGATTAAAGTAAATTACTTCCACACCCAGGTTCTGTAGATAATCAAGCTTCTGTCTGACTCCCTCTAAATCACCGCCGTAAAACTCTGCCACTGAAAAATCAGACGGACACTGATCCCAGCTGTCCATCTTTCTGCTCGTGGAACGGATATAATAATATTCATCGGTCAGCACATCATTCGACGTATCGCCATTATAAAAACGGTCGACTAATATCTGGTACATGACAGCGCCCTTTGACCAGTCCGGTGTTGAGAATCCCGGTATAATACAGAATCGGTATTCGTCACGCTTTTCCTTGCTGACACCATAACGGTCATAATACACATTTAACATACCGCTTACCACTTTAAAATAATAATAAAACGGCTCCTCTCCAAGTGTAAACTTTACCTCATAATAATCAAAAGCACCTTCGTTCTCTGCCTTTTTCATTTTATATTTTTTATCATCGGTACACAGCCATACAATATCCACATTATCACGCCCCGTACGGAAACGGACCGTCACTTCCTCACCGGCCTCCGGCTCTGTTGGCTGCCTGTAATCCGCAGTTCCATCTGAAAAAAGTGCATTCTTTTTTAACAGTGGACGCATCTGCATAATATATCTTTGAATACGATTCAATTCATAAACTGATTCTTCCTGATTCATACAATCCTCCTTGTTTTGCGGAGCAAAATGCGACTGCCTTTGCAGGGAGCAATGCCCAACACATTGGGCAGGATTTTCCTCCTTATTTTCCCTTATTGCGAAAATTTACGAAAATATTTCTTTCATTATAACACAGTATAGTACTTTCGCAACGTCTAAAACCTGATTTATGTCAAAAAACTATCTTTCTCCTGTCAGAACATCACTGCAATAATCAAGCACATCCCGTATCACTTTTTTATTGGTACGATAGAATACCCTGTTGTTTTCTTTTTCCAGTTCCACCAGCCCTTTTTCATACAATGCATTCATGTGATGGGAAATTGTTGCTGTTGTAAGATTTGCATGTTTTGCCAGCTCACTGCCATATGCACTGTGTTCCCTGATATATTTTAAAATTTCAAACTTGCTTTTATCTGCTAAAAGTTTCAATACCTCAGGTGCATACTCATCCATGTTTTTTTCATCTTTTGACAGTGCGATCCGAAATGGCAGTCCCGCCGAAAATAAAATTCCCATTCCAAACCAGTCTGGTTCTGAACACAAATCTTCCTCTTCATCACAATGCAGCATCGTCCGGTTCGGTTCCATTATGCTGGCCCATAGTTCACAGCCACAGGATTTTTCCTCCATTGTAAGGTTTAATTCAGAAAACAGATAGGCACGGAAATCCCGTGTTTCACAAAATTTCATCCAATAATCATAAAAAAACTTTACTTCATCCAGCAATGGTTTTTCAAACTGCATTAAAATATCTTCCGCCAGCTTCAACAGCCCGAATACCTTCTCCTGATGCTTTCTGCGATTCCAGAAAATATCCTGAAGCCGGAGTTTTAATGTATCTGTCAGATCTGATGCCAGAAGATGTTTCATAACTTCCTCAACCGTATCATTGTTTTCGCGATTTTCACCGATTACCATTCTACTGCCATATCCATCCAGATGTTCCCGGAACATCCTGCAGTACATTTCCTCCCGCATACCGGTCAGCCTTTTCTCGCAGTCCTCTCTGCTCTCATCACTGCAATGTTCCCAGAGCAGTACGATGTCCGCAAGCCCGCACCCATCCTTTTCACCGGAAAAATAATATGTTACATCATCCATATATGGTTTTAATAATTTTTTTGCTTTATTTTCAATCTTCTGAAGAAGGCTAAAAATCCGCTCGGCATCAGGATTAGTCAGATTATATTTTTTCTTAAGCCTGTCCCCTAACTCTTTGTAGGATTCTTTTCCGGCCATATGCGCCAACAGCATATAGGACTCTTCCTTCCTGTTTAAAGTGTCATGAATGATTGTTTGCATTAATGTAGGAAACTCCTTTACTCAAACTGTACTTTTCTTATTTTGATATATCCAAATAATAACACACAAATAAGTCCACTGACCATAAAAATCTGATGGACACTGCAAATGACCGCAAGCAGACTCACTGCGACAGATGCTGCCGGAACTGCTGGAGTCGCCAGTGCATTAAATATTGCCTCACCTGTCCCTTTTCCCTTCACAGTTTCTCGCACTGTTTTATAAGTATCTTTTATATTGTTAGATATCAATCTAGTATTTTTATAGCATAATACTTTATACTCGTCAATATTTATATTAGATTTTCATCTAATATCAGTGATATAAAATATATTTACACATATATTTTGACGTTGTATAATTTAGGAAAAGGATATTTGAAGTTAAAGGAGGACATCAGGTTGACTGACAATGATATCAAGCTTTTTTTCGATGTCTATTTTAATAATTTTATAACCAGCATTTCCTGGGATGAGCAGATTCATGCTCCTGCCACAAAAGAGGAATGGATCGGGTGCCTGAAGAATTGCGGACGTTCAAGATACCAGCTTTGCATCGAGGATGATCTTTTGTTCCGCTCTTTTTTTACACATTTAAAAGAAGATACGCCTGCTTTAAGCAACAGTCAGTTTGATCTGATTTTAAGTTACTGCCGCAAACTTTATTACAGCCAGTACAATGAACCGTCTCTGCTGCTTCGTTTTGCAGAAGAGCTGATTCCTCATTATAAAGCCAATAAAGACATTGAAAGCCTTATTTTTTTGTACACCTGTGCCGGTTATTCTGCACTTCAGCTTTCCCGCACAGGCGATCACGAAATTGGACTACGCTCAAGTGACTATTATAAGAAAGTTGTTGCGCTGCGCGATGAGATCGATACATTTCAGGTACCTGCAAGCCGTGACTATATTTTTATCGCCTATGATAATCTGATCCGTGTTGAACCGTTTCTCCACAATCTGCCGACTGAGGAAGCATATCAGTTCTTTTTAGAATTGCTGGATCTGCGTAAACAGGAAAAGTTCTGCCGTTATGACACTGTCAATCCACGCATTCCCAAAATTGTAAATAAAACGATCAACAATTTTATTTCCTGTGAAAATGAGCTGCTGCTTTTTGATATTGAATTTCCGGATTCACTGCGGCTGCATTTATTTGATCTGACAAAAGAGCATTACATAGAAGTTCTGAAACGCAAAGTTTCCATTTATGACTGTCCTCCCTCGCTCATATTTCAATATTATCGTCTCATGGCAGAAGAAGATGCAATAAGCTGGGATGAGGCATATTCGATCGTAGATGATTATTATACACGGAAAAATGAAATGATCCCGGATGAAACAGAACTGGATTATCTGTCTTTTTATGTAGATCTTCCAATTCTCCTGATGTACTTTTTATCCCATACCACACTTTCCGCAAACGAAAAAGATCACAGAAACCTCACTTACCGCAGTATGGTCATCCGTTTTCTGTCGACAAGACATTATCGTCTGCACACATATTCGCAGTATGATGGTATGCGTATGGCATGTTTTCATCCAATCGTACTTGATACTTTCCATCATCCGGTAGAAAAGACAAACTTTATCCTTGACCTGATTGTCTCAAGCCACCTTGCAACACTGACACACTCCGTCATGGTTTCATACCTTGCAGAGGCACTTTTAAAATATATTCTGGATGATAAACCGGAAATTCTGCTCTGTCCGGCACTTGGAACAACGGTTCCTGAAATTCAGAAAAACCGTTCTCACATCATCGATTTTGCCGTACAGGGATCGATGCTTCACGATATCGGCAAAAACGGAATTGTTCCGATTATCAACACGCAGCACCGGAAGCTGACTGATTACGAATTTTACCTGATCCGCATGCATCCTGAAACGGGAGCGAAAGATCTCGCATCGGTGCCTGATTTTGCCTGTTATGCGGATATTGCACACGGACATCACCGCACCTACGATGGCACCGGCGGTTACCCGGATGATTTTGATATCATCCATTCACCATGCCGTCCGATTATTGATCTCGTGCACATCTGCGACTGTCTGGATGCAGCTACCGATTACTTAAGCCGTAACTATCACAATGCAAAAGATTTTGATACTGTACTAAAGGAATTAGCAGATGGCAGTGGCACACAATATAATCCCGATATCATCAACCTGATCTTAACACGTTCCGATCTCAGGAAAGAGCTTGCCTCCCTGGTCGGGTCAAACCGTGAAAATATCTATTATGATGTATACCGGACTTTTGCAAATAAACGATAGGATACCAGAATGAACGGATTTTAGAAAAAAAAGATAGCTATCGGCTAGCTATCTTTTTAGGAGAAGGTATTTTTACTATGGGGTATAGCAAAAACTATATATAATGTATTGGGGGTTTTTACGGTTATTATAATAGCATGAGCGGCAGAATAAGTGTGCACAAACTTCATGTTTTTTTGCCCCTTAAACTATACAAAATAAACAGTACCTTAGTACCAGTTTTAAAACTGGTACTAAAATTTTGCACAAACGATTGCGCATCAGATTTCCCAATAGTTTTCATGGAAGATCACCTTCCGGTAAGTTCCGAATGTCAGCCACTGATTCCAGAACGCTGTATCCTTCTCGTCCTGTTCATATCCCTCTAAGAATGACTGCAGATCTTTCTGCGATTTTACATTCACTGCAAATCCTCTTCCATTGACAACCGAAACACCTGAGTAACGATAATCTGCTAATGGAAGAATCGCCTCGATCTTATTGTCACGTACCTGCACCGCAACCTGGTCTCTTAAGATCAGAATGTCAAAATACTCCGGATATTCATAAGTTTCACTCTTCGTCGGGATCACATCGCCCACCGTGTAGGTCTTCTGCTCCGGTTTATGTTTTGCGATGGAAGATTTCTCCATGTTATAGTAGAACTCCTCGAAGATATCTCCTCGTGCTTTTAAATCTCCGTAAACAAATACCGGCTCGTCTGTCTCATTGCCACTTGCAAACTTCTCTACGACACCGCAGGCAGAAGTCATGTTAGTCACACGGTCGATTAAGATCAGTTCGCCCATGGTCTTATGTTTTTTGAATACATCAAGCGGAATCTTTTCATCTAACACAATATTGCAGACTGCAATCTCATTTTTTCCTAATGTATCAGTCGGATGATGTTCTCCGGTGTTAACATCGATCTTATAAGAAATCTCTGTCACAGTTCCTGTGATCAGTTTTGTTCCAAGTTTGATAAAATAGTCGCCTCCGGCTGACAACTGGTTGTCATCCATCCATAAAAGCGTTGTTGTAAATTTCTGCGCTGCCGTGATGCCGCTGCCATTCTCTAACACACATCCTCTTGATACATCGATCTCTTTGTCTAACTGAATGGTAACCGGCTGTCCGGTCTGTGCAGTATCTGCCTCTTTTCCAGCTACTAAAATGCTCTTTACACTGGCAGTCTCATTGCCCGGTAATACTGTTAAAGTATCACCCACATGCACCTCACCTGCCTCAATCTGTCCCTGAAAACCGCGGAACGTATGATTTGGACGGCATACACGCTGTACCGGCATATAAAATCCCTGCTCTTTTGCCTTTTCAGTCACATCAACCTCTTCCAGATAGGTTAAGATCGGTTCACCCGTGTACCATGGGATATTGTCTGATTTCTTTGTAACATTATCGCCCTCTGTCGCAGATACCGGAATGATTTTTACGCTTTCAAGTCCAAGCTCACCTGCAAGCTGTAAGATCTCTGCCTGGATCGCATCAAATTTCTCTTTATCATAACCAATTAAATCCATCTTGTTTACGGCAAATACAAAGTAGCGGATTCCCATCAGCGCACATATTCTCGCATGACGTCTTGTCTGCACTAATACACCCTGTGTTGCATCCAGCAGAATGATTGCAAGATCTGCAAAGGATGCTCCTACTGCCATGTTTCTGGTGTACTCTTCATGGCCTGGCGTATCTGCCACAATAAAACTTCTGCGGTCTGTCGTAAAGTAACGGTATGCGACATCAATCGTGATACCCTGTTCACGCTCTGCCATCAAGCCGTCAAGCAGCAGGGAATAATCGATGGCTCCCTCTCTGCTTCCGACTTTACTGTCCAATTCAAGTGCTTTCTCCTGATCTGCATAAAGCAGTTTTGCATCGTATAAAATATGTCCGATCAGTGTGGATTTTCCGTCATCTACACTTCCACAGGTAATAAATTTAAGTAAACCTTTCATTTAGAAATACCCCTCCCTTTTTCTACGTTCCATGCTGCCTGCCGCCTCATTGTCGATCACACGGCTGGTACGCTCTGAAGATACGGCTGCAAGTGTCTCATCAATAATTTCATCTAAGGTCTCCGCATCAGACTCCACACCACCGGTCAAAGGATAACATCCTAATGTACGGAAACGTACTTTTTTCATCTCCGGCTTCTCGCCCTCACGGAATTTGAAACGGTCGTCATCTACCATGATGATGTTGCCGTCACGATATACGACCGGACGCTCTTTTGCAAAATAAAGCGGTACGATCTCGATATTCTCGCGTTTGATGTACTGCCAGATATCTTTTTCTGTCCAGTTTGAAATCGGGAATACACGGATGCTCTCACCCTTATTGATCTTGGTATTGTAAAGTTTCCACATCTCCGGTCGCTGGTTCTTCGGATCCCATGCCTGTGCCTCATTACGGAAAGAGAAAATTCTCTCTTTCGCACGGGACTTTTCCTCGTCACGGCGCCCGCCGCCAAATGCTGCGGTAAACTCATATTTTTTAAGTGCCTGCTTTAATGCCTGTGTTTTCATAATATCAGTGTAAGCAGAACCGTGATCAAATGGATTGATTCCAGCATCCACACCCTCCTGATTGGTGTAAACTAACATCTCAATACCGTTTTCTTTTGCGATACGGTCACGGAATTCGATCATTTCACGAAATTTCCAGGTCGTATCGATATGTAAAAATGGAAAAGGCGGCTTCTCCGGGTAAAATGCTTTCATGGCAAGGTGCAGCATAACAGAACTGTCCTTTCCTATGGAGTAAAGCATTACCGGTTTTTCGCACTCGGCAGCTACTTCACGGATGATGTAGATTGCCTCTGCCTCCAGTTCGTCCAAATGTGATAATCCACTCATAAAATATCCTCCTCTATCTGCTATATCTTAATATTTGTTGGCGTCTTTTTTGTTGATTTTTATGACTGTCGCCACGCCGTCGGGTGCGGTGACGGTCCAGAGACGGTAGTCGCCGTCCTCTTTGGTGGTTAAGGTACTGCCTCTGCCGCCGATATCGGCTCCTAAAAAGAAGTCTATGGCTTCGGCTCTGCACTCTTTGACGCAGGAGGTGCAGCCCCAACAGTCTCTTGGCTCTTTGATGTATGCCTTGCCGTCTGCATCTGCCTTGATCAGGTTTCCCGGGCAGACTTCAATGCAGCGTCTGCATTTTACGCATTTACTTTTATTGATTGCTATGCTCACAGGGTGCCTCCTTTCCGGTCAAAATCCGGTGTCTTTGTCAAATCACGAAGCAGGATTTTGATCTCACCGTTTTCATAGACGGAATTAACTGCTTTTTTGTCCCAGTCGCCTTTTGTTTCCGGATAGTCCATATTCTGGCCAAAGCCACGCCAGCGTGTCTCTTTTCTTGCCTTTAAGTGTGCGATCACACTTTTACACACGACTAAGCGTTCCTTTACTTCGTAAATGTGCAGCAGATCGTCCGTATCTTTTGCAGTCAGATCTTTTGTCAAAGTTAACAGCTGGTCGATCTTATCTTTTGCAATATTAAGCTGCTTCTCATTGTAGCGGTAATTCGTCCCGATTCCGCCTGCATAGGCATCCATGACTTTCTGCATGGCTTCCTCGATCTGTTCCGTCCCGAAAAATGACTCTTTTTCTTTAAAATAAGATTCATATTCCCGATCGACTGCTTTAGCCAGCTCCCTAATCTGCTTCTCTGTAACCTGTTCTTCTGACTCTTTGGATGCATCTGCCTGTTTTAGATCCTTTCGTATCGTCTCTGCTGCAATCTCACCCTCTACAAGTGCTCCGGTTACATACTTCTGTGGACAGCCTCCGGCAACATCTCCGGCAGCATAAAGCCCTTTTAATGTCGTTCTTCTCGCATCGTCGATCCAGTATCCGCTTGCGGTATGACCGCCCACGATATACGGCTCGGTTCCCTCAATCTCAACATCCTGTTCATTCGGCTCTTTTCCGCTTTCGATCCATTTGAGCGTCTGGCTCGGCGCCATGTTTAAATATGCTTTTAACAGATCTTTGCCCTGTTCTTCTTTAATCCCTTCGGTGTGGAGGTAACACGGGCCTCTTCCCTCCTGATTCTCCGCTACCGTACCGTAAACACGTTCCTCGGTCGTAATGCCGTATTTTGTTTCATAGACATCTCCAAGGGAGTTGATCTGTTTCGCCCCAACCCCCTGTGCAATCGTTCCGGTCGGTGCGATCGTATCTTTACAGCGCAGTGCGATAAACCGCATCTCAAATGTTGTCATCTCCGCACCGGCTAAAATTCCCATTGCATATCCAGCTCCGGTGTTAAACGGCGGATACCACATTTTGTGTCTTGAAAATCCCGGATTATTCGAACGGTAAAGTCCTGCTGCTCCGCCGGTCGCACATAAAACTGCTTTCGCAGAAAAAATATATGCCTTTTTCTCATTGACATCAAATCCGTATGCTCCGGTCACACGATCCTGCGCTGTGATATAATCTGTGATATTCACATGATTGATAACTGTCACATTTTTCTGTGCCTTCACTGCTTCCGCTAAGATCGGTTTGATGTTCTCTCCGTTGATCTTGATATTCCGGTTACCTCTTGCCACATATTTTCCATTTTCATCTTTTAAAATGACAAGTCCTAACTTTTCTAACTTCGCCGTCACACGGTTAAGTCCCTGCGACATCGAAAGCAGCAGGTCTTTCCTTACAATGCCATTTGCATCTTTCGTTGCATAATCTACATAATCTTCCGGCTTTCTTCCCTCTGTGATATATGCGTTTAATGCATTGACGCCGGCTGCAAGACAGCCGCTTCTTATAATATTCGCTTTTTCTGCGATCACGACCTTTATTTCCGGGTTTTGTTCCGCTATGGTCAGCGCTGCGTAACAGCCGGAGGTTCCACCTCCGATGATCAACACATCCGATGCAACAATTTCTGTTTTCATATAATTCTCCCTGACTCTTTAGATATAAAACAGCTTCTCTGTTTCAATATTTGCATTTTCTACAATATGTACATCCTGTGCACTTTCCTCGTTCGCCGGGAATGCAAACACCTGATAAATAAATACATTCACCCGCTCGCCTTCTTTGATCGGTGCTTCCTCTAACCTGCGGTTTGCCACAAGCAGCACATCATGCACTTTTACATAAAGTTCAACCTCTCTGCCGCGGAACATCACCCGCTCCACAACACCTTCCTCCACGGAAGAAGAAAAACGGCTCTGTTCGGTTTTCTTTGTGACACTCACATGTTCCGGTCTCACCACCGCATGAAATCCTTCCCCTAATTCCTCATATCCATGGAAGCTCGTGATGTTGCTGATTCTCGTCGGACTTCCCATGAACTCCGTGACAAACGGCGTCTTTGGCTGGCTGTAGATCTCGATCGGCGTTCCCGCCTGCTCGATGTGTCCGTGGTTGGTAATGATGATCTCATCGGCAACCTCGATTGCTTCATCCTGATCATGTGTGACAAAGATGCTGGTAATGCCGACTCTCGTGATCATCTCCCGAAGCCAGCTTCTAAGTTCCTGGCGCACCTTTGCATCAATGGCTGCAAACGGTTCATCTAAAAGAAGAAGTTCCGGATTCGGTGCTAAGGCTCTCGCAAATGCAACTCTCTGTCTCTGTCCACCGGATAACTGGTTCGGATAACGCTTCTCAAACCCCTTTAACCCGACTAACTCGACTAATTCATCAACACGTCGTTTGATATCCGCCTTCTTCCATTTTTTTACATCCAGTCCAAATGCTATATTATCATATACAGTCATATAGCGGAACAATGCATAGTTTTGAAACACAAATCCGATCCCACGCTCACTCGCAGGCACATCATTGACGATTCTTCCATCAATGATGATCTCACCGGAATCCGCATGTTCTAATCCTGCCAACATTCGAAGGATCGTCGTCTTTCCGCTGCCACTCGGACCAAGCAGCCCGATCAGTTTTCCTTTTCCGATTCCAAAATTAATGTCATTGGACGCCTGAAAATCTTTATACTTTTTATTTACATGCCTAAGTTCTACATAATTTTGTTCCGCCATAGCCTGCTCCATTTCCAATGCTGTTTTTACTCTTCTTTTCCCTTATGTTCTAACACACTCCGAAGCACTAAGATCACGACCGCCATACATACCAGAATTGCCGACACCGCAAACGCTCCGGTAAAATCATATCCCTGATACAACAGTTCAATGTAAAGCGGCATCGTATTTGTTTTTCCCTGCAGATGCCCGGATAAAACAGATACCGCACCGAACTCGCCCATTGCTCTTGCCGTACAAAGCACAATTCCGTATAGCAGTGCCCATTTGATATGCGGAAAAGTGATTTTCCTAAAAATTGTAAATCCGTTTGCACCCATCAGTGCTGCTGCCTCTTCCTCGTCGGTACCAAGTGTGGAGAGCACCGGTATGATCTCCCTTGAAATAAATGGAAATGTCACAAACACTGTGGCAGCCACGATACCCGGCACCGCGAAAATCATTTTAATTCCCGCCGACCGCAGATATTCGTAAAGGACACTTTGCCGCCCAAACGTCAGTATATAAATCAATCCGGCAATAACCGGTGAAATCGTAAGCGGAAGATCGATCAGCGTGGATAAAATCTTTTTGCCATGAAACTGAAATCTTGTGATACACCAGGATGCCGCTATTCCAAATATGGTATTGATAACGACCGCAATCAGCGTTACCTCTAACGTAAGCCCGATGGCTTTTAATGCATAATAATCGGTAACGGCCGCCACGAATACTTTGATGCCTTCCCCAAACGCTGTGACAAGAACATACGTGAGAGGCAGGATCAGCATCACTATGAGAAACAACGCGCTGATGCCGATTAAGATCCATTTAAGTGGTCCCGAATTTTTTCTGATCTCCATAGCTTTTCTCCTTCCTTTTATCCGATTTTATGTAAAATCTGACAGATGTTCTGTCAATATCCATGCACCTGCAATGTTATGCTATACCGCTGACAATCTTCGACGCCCGGCTCTGCAGCCATGCATTGATAAAAAGAATCACAAATGCTGCCGCTAACATGACAAGTGCGATCGAGGTTGCACTTGCATAATCGAATTCCTGAAGTTTTGACATGATCATAAGCGGTGCGATCTCTGTCTCATAAGGTGTATTTCCTGCAATAAATACCACGCTTCCGTATTCGCCAAGTCCTCTTGCAAAGGACATTGTAAATCCGGCGATCAAAGACGGTAAAATTTCCGGTAAGATCACGCGGAACATGGTCTGTCTGCTGTTTGCACCAAGGATATTTGCCGCTTCCTCGTACTGGATATCTACTTTTTCTAAAACCGGCTGTACCGCCCGCACGACAAACGGGATTCCGATAAATACCAGTGCCACGATAATTCCAAGTCTTGTATATGCGATCTTAATTCCAAACTTCTGAAAAAATGCTCCCACCCAGCCTTCCGTTGTGGTCAGATGTGTCAGTGCAATGCCTGCAACCGCAGTCGGAAGTGCAAATGGCAGTTCGATGATGCCATCCATGATTGCTTTCCCCGGAAAATCATACCTTACAAGCACCCAGGCAATGATCATTCCCATAACCGCATCAATCGCTGCCGCCACAAACGCGGTAAAAAAACTGACTGCATAACTGGATAACACACGCGGTCTTGTGATCGTCTCAACAAATTCTGCAAACGAAAGTCTCGCAGAAAATATGACCAGTGAACATAACGGAATAATTACGATCAGTCCAAGCATTGTAATAGTAATTCCAAAAGACAGGCCAAACCCCGGTATGACTCTTTTATTTTTACTTTTCTTCATGCAATCCTCCCTTGTTTTGCTCCCTTATTCATCTGTTACGTTCATAGATCGTATCAAAAATACCGCCATCCGAAAAATGTTTCTCTATCACCGCATTCCATCCGCCGAAATGACCGATATCTGCCATGTCAACATCTGTTACCATCCATTTTCCATCGGAAGGAAGTTCTGTGATCTCATGTGTTCCTTCCTTTGCATAAAAATCTTTTGAAATGTTCTGGTCTGCGGGACGGTAATAATTTTCTCCCACAAGTTTCTGCGCCTCATCGGAATACAGGTAATTCAGATATTCCTCAGCCACTGCACGGCTGCCTCTTCTGTCCACCACTTCATCCACAACAGCCACCGTCGGCTGACAGAGAACGGAAGCCGTTGGAACAACAATCTCATATTCTCCCGGTTCTTCCTCCATGGATAAAAATGCTTCATTCTCCCATGCGATCAGGACATCGCCCTGACCATTCTCAATGAATGTCGTTGTGGAACCGCGTGCACCGGAATCCAGAACCAGCACATTCTGATATAACGTCTTCATGTGCTCCGTAATCGCTTCCTCACTCTCGCCCAGCCTTTCAAAATAGTACCATGCTGCGAGATAATTCCATCTCGCCCCACCGGACGTCTTTGGATTCGGCGTAATAACGCTGACATCTGATCTCAACAGATCATCCCAGTCTTTGATCTGCTTTGGATTGCCTTTTCTCACAAGGAACACGATCGTTGAAGTATAAGGAGCACTGTCGTCCGGAAACTCCGACGTAAACCCCGGCTCAATCAGCCCGGAATCGGAAATGGTCTGGATATCACCCTCTAATGCAAGTGTTACCACATCCGCATCCAGTCCGTTTGCAACCTCTAATGCCTGTTTTCCGGAACCTCCATGGGACTGGATGATCCTTACTTTCTTCCCTGTCTGCTCCTCAAAGTGTTTCTGGAACATGGTATTGTAGGCCTGATATAATTCTCTGGTCGGATCGTAGGAAACATTGACAATTTCCACTGTATCCGCATCTGCCACACTGCCACATCCGGCAAGTGTTCCCATTGCAAGCACCGCTGCTGCAAGGATTGCTGCCATCCTTTTTTTCATTGTCTCTCCACTCCGTAAAACCTGCATCATGCATATGTAAAATCTGTGTCTGTTATTTCGTCTTTTTGGATTATTTTATATTTCATATATATCCTATAAGATTACTAGGATTATAACTTTAGTTCGCTGATGTGTCAAGATATAATTGGAAATTTTTTTCAATTATCCTCTTTTCAAAAAACAAGGCTATTTAAAATATGATCCACGCATGCATCAACATCCATCTTTGCCGTATCAATCACAACATCCGGATGCTGCGGCACCTCGTAAGGACTTGAAATACCTGTAAAGCAGGAAATTTCCCCCTCTCTCGCTGCCTTATACAACCCTTTTACATCACGTCTTTCGCATTCCGCAAGAGATGTACTGACATATACCTCCCGAAATTTATCTCCAATAATTCTTTTTGCATTACGGCGGTCCTGCCGGTATGGAGAAATAAATGCCGTGATCACGATCAGCCCCGCATCATTCATCAATTTAGCGACTTCTGCGATACGTCTTATATTTTCAACTCTGTCTTCCTCTGAAAAACCGAGGTTACTGTTTAGCCCCATGCGCACATTATCCCCATCTAAAAGCATCGTCTTTTTCCCCATCGCATACAAACGCTTTTCCAGTGCATTGGCAATGGTGGATTTTCCTGCCCCGGATAATCCACTCATCCAGATCGTACATGCTTTCTGCTGCATTCTTTCTTCCCGGAGCTCCTTTGTAATATCCATCGTGTGCCAGGTCAGATTATTGTCTGTCATTGTTTTCATTCTTCTTTGCATCCTTTCTGTGTCAGCTTATTTAAAATTATCTTTGATGGATGTTTTATCTTGTCCCGAAACATTTTAAGACTTTCCACTTCTTTTTTCAGTTCCCTGATTTCTGTCTTCTGCTCTTCATTTTCTCTGTAAATATCCGCGATCACTGCCGTAAAAAAACGGAAGGCATCCTGCGGCATTGCATCATTGTGTGGACTCCATTTCGGCAGATCTTCCACCGTTTCCGAAAAGGCTGGTGCTCCATCACCGATATATTCTTCCGCCACTCTCTTATTTCCGTCCGCATATTTTTTCAGGAACTGCTGCACTTCCTCCTTCGACAACATCGAAGCCGGCTCCTTTTCCTTCTCATTTTTTGAAATTTCTCTTAAGAAATTTCCCATATAAGCAATCTGCTTTGCATCAAAATCAGGATTTAAATTAATCAGACGCTTCATCTCCGTCTCATTTTTCCCAAGGCGCAAATTTACCGTTTCATCCAGCGGACGAAAACCATCTTCTGCATCCAGTCCAATCTCATGCATAAAATCATAAATGATCGATCCATTATGCCATACCTTCGGTTCAAATCTACGCACGATCAGATTTTCTTTTCCGATCACTTCCGCGATCTCATCTAATTTCCGGTCATATTCAAATAATTTTTCTTCTTTTTTATATCCTTCGTTAAAATATTCATCGCAGGTAAGTTTCGCTACATATGACATGTTCTGCTTGATAAATTGATTCCAACGTGACAACAGGAAATCATCCTGTCTGCGCAGGTACACGATGACCTTGATCTGAAAATGATCCTTTTCTGCCTCTTTTTGCAGATCCCACAGTACCGATCTTTTTCTGTAGCTTAAGCAGTACCAGATTGACTCATCGGAGAGAATGACCTGATCAAATTTTTTAAATTTTTCCCTCACCTGTTTCATTCCTTCATCCCAATACCACTGTTCCTTTTCCACATCTTTTTTCCCATTTTCATCCCGCACCTTTGCAATCAAAAAATGACCATTTCTTCTCGGATTTACTTTAGGATATGTGTACTGGGAAGGCGGAAAACAATAGCCCTTTTTCTCAAGATTTTCGCTGTTGTCTGTCAGAAATTTCTGAATGGAAGACGTTGCCGTTTTGGGTGTTCCGATATGTAAATAAAGTGTTTTCATTCAAATTTACCTCTTTCAATTAAAATTCAAAATTATCATAAACAGTCTTCCTTGAATAAACCTTGAAAATCCTTAAATTTTTATTTTATGAAATTGCACTGCCCCAAAATGTATTATTTTTTCAAATGGGAATTGGTTTCATTTGAAGAATTTTTTAACTTTGTTATAATGATTTTCAGATATGACACAGAGCACGGAAATAACCTGTATGCCTTACAGGCAGTCCTACCATACGAATTAAGAATAAAGGGGATTTGTATTATGAAAGTTTTAGTGATTGAAGATTCCATCCGGTTATCCGATACCATTGCCGAAGCACTGCAGAAAGAAAATTATCAGGTTGACATTGCAAACGACGGACAGACCGGCTATGAATATGCCGCCACGGATATTTACGATATTGTTATTTTGGATTTGATGCTCCCAAAGATGAATGGCTATGATGTTCTTTCCACCCTGCGTCAGAATGGACATACCGTACCGGTTCTGATTCTTTCCGCGAAAACAGAGTTAGATGACAAACTGCAGGGATTTACTGCGGGTGCCGACGATTACGTGACCAAACCTTTTGAAATACGTGAACTGCTCATGCGCATTCAGGCAATCAGCAGAAGGCACAACAAACAGGATTTTACCGACCTTATCGTTGGAAATCTCTCATTGGATTCTAGTACCTGCACTGCCAAAAATATCAGGACCGGAAAAGAAATGCAGATCACCGGAAAAGAAATGCAGCTGCTTGAATTTTTTATGAACAACTGCAATCAGGTATTAGAAAAAGAACAGATCACCACAAAAATCTGGGGGTTTGATTCCAACGCCGAATATAACAATGTAGAAGTCTATGTTTCTTTCCTGCGACGCAAATTCAAACATCTGCAGGTTGATGTAACGATCCGCACCATCCGCGGCATCGGATATAGAATGGAGGTTTCAAATGATTAATTCTCTGCAAAAAAAATTCTGTATCCTGTTCGTTATACTGCTTACCATCATCTGGCTGGGGATTTTATTTCTTTTGGGCAATACAGCCTACCGTAACAATCTGCTTGATTTAAAACAGGATGTACTTTCTGAGATCACTGATGTGAAATGGGACAACTTTATCCAGTCACGGGGAGCGGCGGCTGATCTTGATGACATTCCTTACTGTATGTTTTGTTTAGACAGTTCCAATGAACCTCGTATTTTATTTCATACATTTACAGATAAATCAGACGAAGAATTATTAACCCGGGGGCAGATACAACTATCCAGCAAAAACAAATTCAGCCTCATAAAAAGATACTGTTCTATTGACCGCATTAAACATAAAAAATATTTGCTGCTGATCAGTGGTGAACCGGCATTACAAGCAACCGTTCCAACCATTTTGTTCTGTGTTGTACTCGCTGTAACAGGCATCATTGTCTTTATTATCTGTTCAAACCTCCTGTCACACTGGATGGTAAAGCCTATTGAAGACATGATACGTTCTGAAAAAACATTTATTTCCAATGCCAGCCATGAGCTGAAAACACCGCTTGCGGTGATCAGCGCCAACACCGAACTGTTAACCTCCGAACTCGCAGTCGACAACAAACACCTGCTCTATATTCAGCAGGAAACTTCCCGTATGATCTCTCTGGTTCAGAAATTGCTGACCCTGGCCAGACTTGACGCACCGCAGTACAAAGAAAGCCACTCTGTATTTTCTGTGGATGAAGCACTGTTTGATATCATCTACCCAATGGAGAGCGTTGCCTATGAAAAGGAGCTTTCCCTTGAGACTGACATTCAGGAAAATATGAAAATAGATGGAAACAAAGAACATATTCAGACCTTGATCTCCATCCTGTTAAACAATGCCATCAGCTATACGCCTAAGCACGGCAGCATCTATATTCATGCACATGTACAAAACCGTAAATTTTATTTATCGGTTGCAAATACCGGAGATGCGATTTCCAATGAGATCCGTGATAAACTATTCGAACGATTTTTCCGTGCAGACAATGTCCGGGAAGATAATGGTCATTTTGGTCTTGGACTTTCCATCGCCAAAAGCATCGTTCATAACCATTCCGGAAAAATTTCTGTGGATCGATCCGGTAATGAGAATATTTTTTCTGTGACACTTCCCGTCACTTTTCATGGATAATCATTGAACTACCAAATAAAAGACAAAAAAAATGAAACCTGGGGTCAGGTTCCATTTTTAGGAGAAGGTATTTTTACTATGGGGTATAGCAAAAACTATATATAATGTATTGGGGGGTTTTTACGGTTATTATAATAGCATGCCCCCGCAAATAAGTGTGCACAAAGTTCACAATTTTTCACTATTGTTTTTATACACATTGTATAGTACCTTGGTACTATACTTTTGGAAAAGCAGAAAAATTTGCACAATTACTTATCAAATAATGCCTCGAATTCCTGCTGGCTGATCTTTTCTTTCTCTAAAAGAAGATTTGCGCAGGCATCTAATACCTCGCGGTTATCCATGATCATCTGTTTTGCCTTTGCATAACATTCATCGATGATACGTTTAATTTCCTGATCAATCGCGCTTGCCACTCCCTCGCTGTAACCTCTGGCATGTGCAAGGTCACGTCCGATAAATACTTCATCGTCATCATTGTCATAACAGATCAGACCAATGTTATCCGACATACCGTATTTGGTAACCATCGCTTTTGCCATCTGTGTCGCCTGTTTGATATCCTGTGATGCTCCGGTTGTAATATCATCAAATACAAGCTCTTCTGCCACACGTCCGCCAAGTGATACAACGATATCCTGCAGCATCTTGCCTTTCGTATTAAACATCTCATCCTTTTCCGGCAGAGGCATCGTATATCCTGCTGCACCGCTTCCGGTCGGAATGATGGAAACCGAATAAACAGGTCCCACATCCGGTAATAAATGGAACAGGATCGCATGACCGGATTCATGAAATGCCGTAATGCGTTTCTCCTTGTCGGAAATCACACGACTCTTCTTCTCCGCACCGATTCCTACCTTTACAAAGGATTTCTTGATATCATCCTGCTTAATATACGCACGATTATCCTTTGCCGCAATAATCGCTGCCTCATTCAAAAGATTCTCAAGATCCGCACCGGTAAATCCTGCCGTGGTCTGTGCAATCTGTTTTAAATCAACATCATCGCCAAGCGGCTTGTTCTTCGCATGTACGGAAAGAATCTCCTCTCTTCCACGCACATCCGGACGTCCGACAACAACCTTTCGGTCAAAACGTCCCGGACGCATGATCGCCGGGTCTAAAATATCCACACGGTTGGTTGCAGCCATGACAATAATTCCTTCATTGACGCCAAATCCATCCATCTCAACAAGCATCTGGTTTAAGGTCTGCTCACGCTCATCATGACCGCCGCCCATACCGGTTCCTCTTCGTCTTGCAACTGCATCGATCTCGTCGATGAAAATGATACATGGTGCATTTTTCTTTGCTTCCTCAAAAAGATCACGGACTCTCGATGCACCGACACCGACGAACATCTCTACAAAGTCAGAACCTGAAATAGAGAAAAACGGCACTCCTGCTTCACCTGCGATCGCCTTTGCAAGTAATGTTTTACCGGTACCAGGAGGTCCCACCAAAAGCACACCTTTCGGAATTCTCGCACCGAGCTGTGTATACTTCTTCGGTGCACGTAAGAAATCAACGATCTCCTCTAACTCTTCTTTTTCTTCCTGCAATCCTGCAACATCCGAAAACATCACACGTTTTGCCGGATCGTCACTCATTCTTCTCGCACGGCTCTTGCCAAAATTCATCATTTTGCTTCCACCGCCTGAATTTGCAGCAGCCTGATTTGTCATGATCATA